>TARA_R110002110_G_scaffold404606_1_pt1 | contig 270548 bp, 217 predicted proteins | sample TARA_R110002110 | Tara Oceans TARA_R110002110 (sample SAMEA4397330) | marine metagenome | biome: Polar Biome; feature: [SRF] surface water layer (ENVO:00010504); material: water (ENVO:00002006), including particulate matter (ENVO:01000060) such as... | depth 5 m | reverse complement strand
GATGATTCTGGGGCTGCTAATGCCACAAGTACCGTTAAAACTGTGACTATTACGGTTACGGGAGCAAACGATTCCCCCGTTATTGTTGCGATGAATAATGCTTCTGCGTTAACCGCTATAAATGAAGATATTTTGAGTGCCGCTAATACCGGTCAGGCAGTGAGCAGTTTAATTGAGTTTAATTCTACTGGAGATGCCAACCTAGCTGATGTTACCGATATCGATGCTAGCGCGAGTTTACAAGGGGTTGCCATTGTGGGCAATGCCGCCATAGCAGGCGAAGGAACTTGGCAATATGATAATAGTGGTACATGGGTAGATATCTTAACCACAGCGAGTGAATCCAATGCGATATTAATAAATGCCGCCACACTGATTCGGTTTAACCCCGCACCAGATTATAATGGTGACCCTGGGAGCTTAACATTTAGAGCCGTCGATAATACCGCAACTGTTTTTGTAGATGGAGACAGCATTGATTTAAGTGGTGGTGGCGCGACGGGAGGCATCACGCCTTATTCTACTGACACTGGCACAATGGATGTCACGGTCAATGCTGTAAATGATGCTCCAGTGATCCAAAACAATGTCAGCTTAAATCCAATTAATGAGGATCCAGTTTCTAATCCCGGCCAAACAATTAGTTCTTTTCTAGCGCTTGGATCCGATGTCACAGATGTTGATACGGGTGCCTCTTTATCAGGCGTGGTGATTATATCAAACCCAGCAAACGCAGTGACACAAGGTTCTTGGCAGTTTTCAACCGATGGTGGTTCAACTTGGTTAGATATTGGTGTTTCTAGTGTTGCGGCAAGTGTCGCTTTAAGTGAAAGCACTTTGCTTAGATTTGACCCAGTACAAGATTATAATGGCACAACAGATTTAATTTTTAGAGCACTAGATGATACATTCACAGGTTCATTTTCAGATAGTACAGCAATGATTCAGACGGTTGACACCACTTTAAATGGTGGAACAACGGCTATTTCTAGTTCGGTAGGATTAATGGAACTTGAGGTAAATGACGCCCCTATTCTTTCAACTAACCTGGAGCTTTTAGCTTTACACAATGGCACAACAGCCACTAATGTCATTATCGATAACTCACTATTAAACACTACGGACGTTGATACGCCCGCAGGTTCTATTACTTATACTGTTACTACCAATGTCGCCAATGGAACATTGTATATGGATGCCAATAATAATGACATGTACGATAGCGGAGAGGATGTTACCAGCTTTACACAAGCCGATATTGACTCTGGCAGTATACAATACGTCACCAATGAAACCGGGACCAACTTTACGCAAGACAGTTTTGTTTTTGATATGAGTGATGGCGTCAATCCAGCCATCAGTGACACCTTCCATATAGCCGTTGGGGTGAATACTACAGCTGATACGCCAGCCGATAATACAGACGGTATATTATCATTGCGCGATGCTGTGAGTATTGCAAACAGTGCAACATCAGACGTGAGTGTTATACTACAAAACGCCACTTATTTATTAGGCGGTACTGAGTTATCTCTTAACAATGCGAATGCGGCTATTAGTATTGATGGAATAGATTCAACCATTGATGCACAAGGCAATAGTAGGGTGCTTAATGTTACCGGTGCTAGCACCAATGTGACCATAAATGATATGACGATTACAGGTGGTAATAGCATTATGGATGGTGGTGGTATTTCTAATAATTCTGGTGCTAGTTTTACAGCAAATAATAGCTCGATAAGTGGCAATACGGCTAGTTTTTTTGGTGGTGGTATTTATAATCAAAACGCTGATTTAACCTTGAATAATAGCACGATAAGTAATAATGATGCTACTTTTGAGGGCGGTGGTGTTTACAATGATCAATCTAATTTTGTCGCAAATAATAGCACGATAAGTAACAATGCTGCTGATAACATTGGTGGTGGGGTATACAACTTTTCATCTGATTTTACCGCAAGTAATAGCACGATAAGTAGTAATGATGCTTCTGATGGCGGTGGCATTTACAATGATATGAGTAGTAACGTTACAACCAACAGCACAATCATTGTTGGTAATACTGCGACAACAAATAACGAAATCAACAATGATGGTGGCACTGTCGTTTTAACCGACAGCCTTCAAGGCGGTGTAAATTTAAACGGACTTGGCATTGCCACAGTCGCCAATGTCTTTGGCACTAATGTACTCGCCGACAACGGTGGCCCCACACAAACAATTGCACTCTCCTCTACGAGTATTGCGATTAATAATGGTGTCGCTGGTGGTCCAGGTGCAGATGATGAATTTGCCGACCAACGTGGCGTGGTTTATGTAGGGCAGACGGATATTGGGGCATATGAAGCTGAAAACCCTAATAGTGCGCCTGTGGTAGTTAATGGTAAGAGTTTCCCGATAACACAAGAATCTAATATTTCTACTATCCAGTCCATTAGCTCATTATTATTATTTGGCACAGATATTACAGATGTAGATAGTATGTCTTCTATGTCTGGTGTGGCGATTGTTTCAAATCCAGCTAATGAGGTAACTGAAGGGACATGGGAGTTTTCTACAGACAGCGGTGTGAGCTGGATGGATGTTGGGGTTGCTAGTGACGGAGCTGGCGCTGTCGCGCTAAGTGAGAGCACAGAGGTACGATTTAATCCTGCATCTGGTTACTTTGGTTTAGCACCTGCTTTAGAGTTTAGAGCTTTGGATAACACCTATACCTCAGGATTTTCTACTAGCAATCCAGTTTCAATTATAAATGTAGATACCACCAGCAATGGTGGTGCAACTTCTATTTCAGCTAATACGGGCACAATAGACATAATAGTGAATGGTACACCCATTGCGGCTGATGATGCAGTAAGTCTTGAACAATATGATAGCGCATCAGGAAATGTATTGACAGATGGAACAGCAGATAGTGATCCTGATGGAGATTTGTTAACGGTTATTGAAGTTAATGGGAACCCTGCGAATGTGGGGACAAATATACTATTACCTTCTACGGCAGATCTAACGCTTAACTCTGATGGTTCTTACACATATGATTCTAATTTTTCTTTATTCCCCGGTGATATGGATAGTTTTACTTACACTATATCAGATGGTAAAGGTGGTTCTGATACTGCAACGGTTAATATTACTATTACGGCGGTGGCTCCCCCTGTTGTTCTGGATTTAGATGGTGATGGTATAGAACTGGTTTCAGCAGAAGACTCAGCCGTTACATGGGTTGATGAGCAGGGTAATGAATTTGGGACTGGCTGGGTTTCCCCAGATGATGCCTTATTAGTATTTGATGCCAATCAAGATGGTCAATTTAGTGGACTAGAAGAAATCGAACTGGTTAACTATCATCCTGATGCTAAAACAGACTTAGAAGGCTTAGCCTTAGCATTTGATAGTAATCAAGATGGTGTTTTTGACATGCAAGATAATCAATTTGAACAATTTGCTATTTGGCAGGATGCGAATCAAGATGGTATCAGCCAAGCGAACGAATATACCCCAATTGTAGATTCAAATGTCGATAGTATAAACTTAACTTCAGATGATGTTGTAGAAATAGTCGAAGGCAATACAATATATGGCACGGCCTCTTATGTAGACAAAGAGGGTAATATGTTTGATGTTGGAGATGTCGGGCTACAGATTCAGAGTGTCCTAGATGATACTGAAACAGATTCACTTGAGAGCTTAGGTGAGACTCAAAATGACAGCACTGAACAAGCATCATTGCCTGTTGAGTCAGATAATTCAGCACCCACTCAAGATCAAACTTTTAGTATCACAATTGAACAACAAAACAATCCTGATGATTTTGGTGTGTAAGATTTTTTATGACAAAATAATGTCGGACCTATCTCCATCTATGCATTGTAATTATATTTTTAGCGGTCTAGGATATTAGCTATGTGTGAAGAAACTCAATATACTTTGTATTTCAAAGTTTCCCAAGACCCTATTTATCGGAGGCGACTATGGCGGCATCTGGTCCTGAAAATTTAACAACAGAACAAATATTAACGATGTGTAGAGGGATTTTTTCCCAATTTGAAGAGAATGAAACGCTCAGAAAAGTCCAAGGTTTGCTCAGGGTCGCTGGGGGAAAAGCCGATACGGATCGCATTTTAGATTCTGGCATTATCCCAGAAATTAACAAAAGTAATGTACATACGGTTTTAGATGCAGTCAAAAGACTCTTGCCAGTTTTGAGTTCACGTATCGCGGATGCGGCACCAGATGAATTAGCAGAGCTACAGTCAGTGAGTCATGCGCTCAGCAGTGATGATGATGCAACTGTGACAGCTGCTTCTAGTGCCTTAATAAAGTTTATTGACACCATGGCCGAGAGTGGAAATCAAAACAAAGAATATTTAGCTGAGATTTTATATGGTTATATTCATTTTGCCACAATAATAAAAGAGTTTTCTGATATCAATAAAATGACATCTGATAACTGTGCCATTGTGCTGGGGCCTAAGTTTGATGCGATGCTAGATTTAGTCGATAAATCGGATAAAGATATTATGGCCGCAGCAGCTAAAATCGGTCTTGTAAATGACCTTGTGTGTCAGGCTATTGATTCAGGAAGCTTTGATTTATCATTTGCTTCTAAATATATTGAACAATTAATGTCGGCTCGTCAAAAGGGATTTGCTGAGGCTAGTATACAAGCAGAGAAAACCAGTGGGGTTGTGATCGGGTTAATGGATAGGTTACATAATGTTACAACTGACATGGATGCAACGAAGAGCTATCTAGACTCCTTGCTGGACAAAAAAAGTGCAATGCCGATAGCAATACGTAGATCAAAACAAGAAAAAAAGGCAGCATCATTGATTAAATCCATGATAAAAACAACAAAGGCTAAATTGGGAGGATTAGAAGAGAAACTGCAGGCGTTACAATCTGATATGCATGACTATGAGATGAAACGAACAGGGTTTGTCAATGCTTTAAATAGTTTAAGAGATTCGATGTCTAGGCTAGAAGATGATGTATCTGCCTCTGCCTCTGCTTCGGCTTCTGGTTCAGAACTTTCCAACCTTTCAGATAGCTCTTTATCCTCTGATGAAGAACCATTAACACCAGAACCTGCGAGAAAACGATCTCCTCGGTAAAATTCAAATCTACCCATTAAAAAAGAGCGCTTATAGCGCTTTTTTTATAATTGGTTAGATATATTGCATTAGCATGTTGACTCTTTCGATTGGGCTTAAATATTAATCATGGTATTCTGACAGTAATAATTGAAAGTAGTAATTTAGCATTAAAACTAAATTGAGCATTAAAAGGACTTTGATAATAAATGTCTGACTCTAATAATAATAAAATACCCACAACATTACAGAAAACATTAAAGTGGCAACAAGATAGCTTACTAGTGCCGATTAAAATGTCCTTAGATGATGTGGATATTCCTATGGAAGCAGGCGTGCTTTATTATGACAATATCGTTCAGTCATTCGAGGATACCATGACTCAATTAGCCGCTTTAGATGAGGTGGCTTTAGAAAAAGCAATAGCGGATATTTTGGCTAAAAATTCTACAGAGACAATAGAACAATTTCTTGATTTAGAAATAGAAGAATTATTTAAAGTCCCTGTTGAGCATAGAGGAAGTGAGCTAAAAACTTTGGTTGTGTTGTCTAATTTTGGCGCTGTGGAGTCTGTTGAGACACAATTAGGCAAAGTGATAAGAAATAGCTTCATTCGTCAGCTAGAATCAGTTAGTTCGGTGGGAAGAGACCTAAGCGATGCTTATGATCCAGGCGCTGCGAATAATAATGACTTGCCTATTATTCCAGCAGACTTTAATGATTTTCCTACAACACCCTATATTTTAATGGGTGATTCTGATGAGCTATTATTACGCACAAACCCTAATGTTACCATTCAAGCGAATATCTTTCAGAAAGGGGCTCGTTTTGGAACAGATTCAGAAGATGCGTTAACCATAGATTCAACCCGAGTAGGTTCTGCAAAAAATACTTTAGCAGACAGAGTCGTCATTACCACGCCAGAAGGCAATACGCTCACGCTATATTTAGAAGCTGTGGGTGGGTTTGTAAAAGGGGATATTGTCTATGAGATGTCTAATCCTGTCAGCCATATCGATGGCCCAGGCGTGGATGTTTACATTGATGGCGATACCGGCGAGCAAATCTTTGTCGATAAATTCACTTATACCTTGACCGACCAAGATTTTGATAGTGCAACCAACAATATTGAAATTCATGTAATAGATGATGCGCCTGTAGCGAATAACAATACGAATAATGTAGATGAGACAGCATTATTTGTTAATGGTATTGGCAGTGAAACAGCAATAGGCAATGTGTTAACCGATAACAATGGCTTTGGGGTTAATGCATTAGGTGGTGATGGCGGCGAAATTTCGTTAGTCAACGGTGTTACTGATGGCGGAGTTGGGGATCAAGATGGTTTAGCCAATGGCGTAATTGTGATTAATACGACTTATGGTCAGCTCTCCATGAACGCGACAACAGGTTCATACACCTATACATTGATTGATGCGACAGCAGTGCCAGATGGTAACGGCACGGCAAATGATATTGTAACTTACCAAATTATAGATACAGATGGTGATACAGCAACGGCCAGTTTAAATATTACAATTAATTTGAATCAAGCCCCTACAGCAAATAATGATGCTGTGGGCACAGATGAAGATAATCCCACTACCTACAATACCCCTGGTGTATTAACGAATGATACGGATCCTGATGTGGGAGATGTGCTTCAGGTCGTCAGTATTGACACGACAGGCACAGTTGGACAGGTTAATTTTTTGGCGAATGGCCAAATATCATATGATCCTAATGGCTTGTTTGAAAATTTGGCCGAAGGCCAAACCACAACAGATACTTTCACTTATACAATAGAAGATGCTGAGGGCTTGACGAGTACAGCAACCGTAACGGTCACTATCACGGGGGTAAATGATGCCCCTGTAGCGGTTGTCGATACGGATAGTGGTGCTGAAGGTAATGAAACGGTCGCTTCTGTTGCCGTGACAGGAAATGTTCTAACAAATGATACGGACGTTGATAGCCCTCAAGTTGATTTTACAGCCATTGCCCAGTTAGCTATTGGTTTATATGGCATATTAACACTCAATGCGGATGGCAGTTATTCTTATACGATTAATGACGCAAATGCCACAGTGAATGCAATTAATGTTGGGGATACCTTGGTAGATGTTTTTAATTATACAATGTCTGATAATAATCCGACAAATGCCAAAACCTCGAGTAGTACTTTGAGTATTACCATTACCGGCACTAACGATGCGCCTGTGGCCGTAGCTGATACGGCTAGTGGTAATGAAGGCAATGAAACAGTTGCTTCTGTGGCCATCACCGGCAATGTACTCACCAATGACACCGATGTGGATACCCCTCTGGTGAATTTAGATGTCACAGCAGCCGTAATAGTCGGGACATATGGTACGCTGACGCTCAATGCGGATGGTAGTTATAGTTATGCGATTGATGATAGTAATGCGACAGTGAATGCCTTAAATACGGGCAGTAGTGTACAGGATGTTTTTAACTATACGTTAAATGATAACCATGGCACAGATCCCAAAACAGATACAGGCACATTGACGATTACTATCAATGGCACTAACGATGCGCCTGTGGCCGTAGCTGATACGGCTAGTGGTAATGAAGGCAATGAAACAGTTGCTTCTGTGGCCATCACCGGCAATGTACTCACCAATGACACCGATGTGGATACCCCACTGGTGAATTTAGATGTCACGGCAGCAGTCATTGTCGGGACTTATGGCACGCTGACATTAAATGCTGATGGTAGCTATAGCTATGCAATTGATGATAATAATGCCACAGTTGATGCCTTGAATACGGGAGGGAGTGTACAGGATGTTTTTAATTATACCTTGAATGACAATCATGCCACAGATCCTAAAACAGATACGGGTACATTGACGATTACTATCAATGGCACAAATGATGCGCCGGTTATTGCTGATTTAGATGGTGATGTATTTATTCACTTAGATGGTGGTGGTGCGCAGATTTTGAATCAGGGTGCTGCTGCTAGTATTACAGATATCGATTCTTCGGATTTTGATACGGGTACTTTACGTGTTGAGATTACGGCTAATGCCGTTCCGGCAGAAGATGTTATTAGTATTCAAGATCAAGGCATGGGTGCCGGGCAAATTGGTGTGGCGGGCATTAATATTACTTATGAAGGCACCATTATTGGTACGGTAGATGGTGGCTCTACAAATACTTTACTATTGATTAATTTTGATAGTGATGCCAATGCAACCAGTGTTAGTGCGTTATTGAATGCGGTTACATATGAGAATACTAATGCAGTTAATCCCAGTACCCTTGATAGGACGGTAGATTTTACCGTGACAGACGGGGATGGGGGGACCAGCACGGTTGCTTCTGTTACGGTAACAGATTTAGACATAGATGCTGTGATGAATGCAGAAATAGATTCTGGGGCACCTATTGCGCCTGGAGACGTACTGGATGGAGTGGGTGATATTGATTTGTCAGCAATCAGTGAACCTGGCCCTTCGAGCGTAGAGCAATCTGGGGTTGATTTGAACAGTGTATTAGGATTTTTAGGGCCAGAAATTTTAGATTTATTTGACGATTTTAATTATACACCTGAGCTTTGATGAGGTACACGCTTTTTACGACCATAGTCTAATGTTGTCCAAAATTAGTTTGGGATAAGCTTAAGCTATATTTTTCTGCACAAAGAGCAACTAGAATGGAAGAATTTAAGCCTAAGTCTAAGCCAAACAATGTTCCGGCATCTCATATCAATATTGTAAAAGCGGCCCTACTAGAAGAGTATCAATTTTTCGTTGATAGTAAAAAGCAAATTTTCTCTGAGTCATTGCCCAATGCGCTTGCTTTGGACACATCATTTAGTATGATGGAGCAGTATGCAAGCGCCGATTTGAATCAAATAGAAAATATTGTTCAATTAGATATTATTATTGAGCGTGTTAACACGAGAATTGCAATGAGTTATTTGAACATGGTTGAAGAACATGAGGTCGAACTCAAGTTTCTCACCCGAGTCCCGCATATGCTTTTTAAATTGCATATCAATAAATTAAAGATATTGAAAAAACTAGTCTTAAATGGAGATAATTGTAAAATTATTCACATGTCTCCTGAGATAGGGTCTTTGATTAATTTAAAAGAATTAGAGATAGGTGGTTGTTTCATGACACAATTGCCGGATGAAATTCAAAACCTTGAAAATTTAGAAATACTTAAAATTAGACATAATAGCATCCAGCGTTTGCCAGAAAATCTAGAAACATTATCTGAATTAATAGAGTTAAATATTAGCCATAATCCTGGGCTAAAATCATTGCCTCAAGGGCTTAGTCAGCTGAAAAATTTACAAAAATTATCGGTCGATCATGATGATTTAGAATATTTGCCAGAAGATATTGGAAACTTAACAGAGTTAAATGAAATTGTGGCGGATCATAATCATATCAAAGAACTGCCTCAGTCAATCCAAAACCTAAAAAAATTAAAAATTTTGGATTTACATGATAATGATTTACGGCAACTGCCCGCGCAGTTAAATCAGTTGCCGTCACTAGAATATATTAACTTCAGTGGTAACTTTATAAAAGAGACACCTGAGTCTTAAGCTAAAAACCACAACCCCAAACCAAAAACAATAAAGCCAATCAGCATGCATAAGACTGTATACGGTAATACTTGATAAGCTTTCAGTTTAGTAATACCCAATAGTGGTAAAGCCCAAAATGGCTGTAACATATTGGTTAGCTGATCGCCGTAAGCAAAAGCCATAATGCCTGATGCCTTTGGCACGTTGAGCGCAGTAGCGGCTTCAACGAGGATAGGGCCTTGTACGGCCCATTGCCCACCACCACTGGGTACAAAAATATTCACTAGGGCTGAGCTCAACATGACATATAACGGATAGGTTTGTTGCGTAGCAACCTCAACAATAAAATCTGAAAATACATGAATTAAGCCCGAATATTGAATAATGCCTGCAATACCGGCATAAAGCGGGAATTGAATGAGAATACCCACGCTACCGACAATCGCTTCTTCTAATGCAAGCATATAGCTTTGGATATTTTTAAAGGCTAATAACCCAAAAGCAAATAGAATGAAATTAATAAAATTGAGACTTAAGAAGTTCAATGAAATGTGCTCAGGTACAATAAAGGCAATATAGATGGCTTGGCATAGCATCAGAATCGCAAAAAATTTACTAAACCAGGGGGACAGATCTAGTTTTTCAGCACCAATGGGGTTTACAGACGGTGTTGGTGGCTCTGCATTGGTTAAATCTTTTGGCAAATTAGGACATTGGTAGTTCGATGTATTTTTACCTAACCAATAAAACAATAGTGGTAATATAATAAGCAAAGCTAAATTAACACTCATGTTCATGAACGAAAAAATTGTTTCCGTGACAGGGAGCTGCCCCATTTGGGAGATCAAAAAGTGATCGGGTTCTGCTACTTTTAGAGTGGCTGAACCGCTTAACCCCCCATGCCATACAAGCATGCCAATATACCCGGCTGCACCCACTAATGGATAATTAATGACGTTACCTTGGTGGGCAGCTTGATCCCCAATTTTTCGAGCAAAAACAGCACCAATAATTAATCCTAAACCCCAGTTGAGTAAGCCAAAAGTCATTGTGATAAGACAAACAAAAAAAGCGGCTTTAGAGGTAGAATCACATAAGCGAGATACTCGATGAATAAGACGGGATAAAACTGGGGAGAGGGCTAGTGCGTGCCCCAAGACCAAGATAAGCATCATTTGCATGGTAAAGGTTAGGAGATCCCAAAACCCTTTTTGCCAATATTGACCTATCTGTAAAATGGCAGAAGTGGTTTGACTAGTGGGGGCCGTTAAGCCCCAAGCGAGTCCAGCAGTTAGCAGGGTGAGTAAAATAGCAATACTGAATGGACTGGGCAGCACATACCGGCAGCCCAAGATAAATTTTTCTGATAAATTCATAATACAACTTCTAATTTCTCATTAATTCTCTATGGATGTCAGGGTGACTAAGACCCCATACATTGGGTGGTCTAAATATTGCACTTCATTTTTTCTAATACGCACAAGACGTTTTAGACGGAAAGGTTGTAAGCGTGAATTTGATTCTCGTTCCCAATTGTTTCTGTTTCTCACGTTAGTTAATTTGACTGCTGAGCTAGCACCAGACGCCGGTGTTAACACCCGCATAGGTTTGGTGAAAATGAGATCGGTATCAACATGAAAATAGCGGCCTCGGATAAGCTTAATTGTGCCATCTATTTCTAATAATTCGGATGGATTAGGGGCCATACTATTTTCGTCTTTGTATCCATATTCATCCACATCGTAATTATTTTCAGAATAGCTGCTTGTTTTTTGAGCGTAAGTTTTTCCTGCCGCAAGGCGTACAGTGATAGCCTCTTTTTTATTAAGAACAGGCTGTATCCATGCTTTATGCGCAATAATTCTATAACTGCCTTTGGCTTTGATGCGTGCCTTGGCATCTTCTAACTGTAGTTGCGTTGCTTCAGATATTTGAATAGTGGCATCGGCTGTCTGCTCTATATTATTTTGATCATTATTGCTATTTTCATTTTCAGCCATACCAAATTCAGAGGCGTTAAGTTCGGCTGTACCTATTTCTGGTGCTTCTTGTTTATTATCGTTTAGGGTTGATAGTGATTGGGCATGATATACATTAGGTTTTCCAGGTTCTAAAGGCCAGGCTTCTTGCAGGCCACTTTTGTCCAAGTGTTCAAAGATAATGAGTTCAACTTGATAAAGCGGTTCTGTTTTTTCATCTTTTGATTTTGCCTGTAGTGGAGATAGCCAGATGCTAATCAATAGCAGACAGCCGGTGACAAATTTTTTCTTATTGTCCGTAAAAGAATAATTTTGCATAATTTTAACCTATGTCCTTAAAATATAAAAATTCGCTAACCAACAGATCATTTAGCTAGTTCCCCAAGAAGATTGTCTACTATTTTAAAACGTTCTGCCATGTCTGTCATATCAAACATGAATTTAAAAGATTGAGAGCCAACCAACTTGAAATTTTGGGGTTGGTTACGCATCAATTTAATAATGGTGTCTGGGTTAATATTAGGTTCTGCCTCAAAATCAATTTGGCCACTCAGTTTATTCGCTTTTATTTTTAAAACATTTAGAGGTTTGGCTTTTACTTTTAAGCTAGCTACCTTGAATAAACTTTGTGTTTCATACGGGAGCAATCCAAATCTATCAATCATTTCAACCTGAATGTCCTCGAGGGCAGATATATTTTTGCAGGAAGCAATACGTTTATATAATACCAAGCGAGAGTGTACATCAGGGATATAAGAAGCTGGAATCAAAACCGGCATATTCAAATCAATATCGATAGCATTTAGAATGGGTTTGTCTGCGGATAAAGTCTTGCCTTGTTTATAAGAATGTACGGCCCTGTCTAAAAGCTCCATATAGAGGCTGTAGCCCACTTCGTTGATATTACCACTTTGTTCGTCGCCCAATAATTCCCCCGCGCCCCGAATCTCCAAATCATGTGTTGCCAGATTAAAACCTGAGCCTAATTTATTGAGTGATTCAAATGCGCTTAGTCGTTTTTTAGCATCAGACGTTAAGCTGTTTTTAGTCCGTGTAAGACAATAGGCATAAGCTTGGTGGTGTGAGCGTCCCACACGTCCCCGTAACTGGTGAAGCTGTGCTAAACCAAACTTATCGGCTTGCTCAATGATAATGGTATTGGCGCTGGGAATATCGATTCCCGTCTCAATGATAGTCGAGCAAACCAAAACATGGTAGCGTTGGTGATAAAAATCAGCCATGACTTGCTCTAATTTTCGCTCCGGCATTTGTCCATGTGCCACAATGATTTTAGCATCAGGACATAGCTCTTGTAGGTGACTTGCGGTATTTTCTATGGTGGAGACGTCATTATGTAGGTAATAAGTTTGTCCGCCTCGCATGAGCTCGCGGGTAATCGCTTCTTGGATTAAAGTATCATTTTTTTCTTGGATAAAGGTTTTGACACTGAGTCGTTTTGCGGGGGGTGTCGCAATGATTGAGAGATCACGTATTGTTGAAAGTGCCATATTCAATGTTCGGGGAATCGGCGTCGCCGTTAGAGTAAGTATGTCAATTTCAGCGCGCAATTTTTTAATTTTCTCTTTTTGACGAACGCCAAAACGATGCTCTTCATCAATGACCAGCAGACCTAAGTTTTTAAAGATGATATTATCTTGTATCAGTTTGTGTGTGCCAATCACGATATCAACATGGCCAGATTCTAGTTCTTTTAATATTTGCGTTTGCTCTTTTTTAGAACGGAATCGAGACAAAACTTCTACTTTAATAGGCCAATTTGCAAATCGATCGGAAAATGTTTCATAGTGTTGTTGGGCCAACAGTGTTGTGGGCACTAAGAAGCAAACTTGTTTCTGGTTGTTAACCGCCAAAAATGCGGCACGTAGTGCAACTTCTGTTTTGCCAAAGCCCACATCACCGCAGATAAGTCTATCCATAGGGTTTTGAGATTGCATGTCTTCTAAAACATTATCGATCGCTTTTTGTTGGTCAGGCGTGGTCTCAAAACCAAAAGAATTCGCAAAAGCCATATAATCATCGTCAAGAGTAGGAAAAGCAAACCCCTGTTTAGATTGACGGCAAGCGTGAATTTCTAATAGTTCTGCGGCAACGTCAATGGCTTTTTTCTGTGCTTTGGTCTTAGCTTTTGCCCATTGGTCGTTTCCGAGCTTATGTAAAGGGGCATGTTCCGCTTGAGTGCCACTGTATTGGCTAATCAAATCTAAAGCAGAGACCGGAACATATAATTTATCGTTGTTCGCATATTCTAGGGCTAGATATTCTGTGAGATTATCGCCCACATCTAGGCTGACTAGGCCCAAATATCGGCCTACACCATGCTCTAAATGTACAACGGGATGTCCAATGTTTAATTCAGCTAAGTTTTTAACGGCAAAGTCAACCGATTGGGGGGTGTCTTTACGTAACCGTCTTTGCATGACTTGTTGACCATATAGGTCGGCTTCAGCGATGAGAATAAAATTTTGCTTTTCGCTAATCACACTTTTATCAATTGATAAAATAACAATACCATAAGCGGATTTATCTGGGTCGGATATAAAATCTTGCCATGAACTATATTGCTTGGGATGAATATCGATTTTTATGAGTAACTTGAGAAGCGCCTCTTTTCGGCCAGGCGATTCCGCACAAAATAAAATAGGGTGCTGAGCGGATTTTACAAAGTCTTGGAGGGCGGTTAAAGGGGCGTGAGTGTTATCCAAGGCAATATTGGGTAGTGCGCTGTAGGCTAAATTAATATTTTGCCCTTTTGGGGTTGCGTGTGGCGCTTTTTGTATAACAATCTGCTTGTACTGTTTTATTAAACCAAATAATTCATTTTCTTGTAAAAATAGTTGCTGTGGTGGCAACAAAGGGCGCTGAACATCATGTTGGTACTGTTCATATCGATGTTCTACATCTGTCCAAAAATGGTGGAATCCATCAATGGTATTTTCTAAGCGTATTACAGAGGTTGTATTGGGCAAATAATCAAATAAAGTTTCCATTTTCTCGAAAAACAAAGGAAGATAATATTCAATACCGCCTATACTTTGTCCCTTTGAGATGTCCTCATAAATTGAACACTGAGTAGGATCGCCTGCAAATTTTTGCCGCCACTGAGATCTAAAATAAGCAATATTTTCATCCTGGAAAGGGTATTCTCTAGCGGGAAGGCAGATTAAGCTATTGCAGTCTTCATGTGAGCGCTGAGTTTCAATATCAAATTTTTTAATGCTTTCAATTTCATTATCAAATAAGTCAATGCGAATAGGTTGGTCTTGCCCCATGGGGAAAATATCAACAACACTACCTCGCACGGCAAATTCACCATGGCCCATAACCTGGGAAACTTTTCTATATCCATACTCAACCCATTTTTTTCTTTGCTGTTCAATTTCAAAACTTTCCCCAACATTCAGTACAAAACTGTTGGCTTGTACAAAGCCTGTGGGTATACAGCGATGGGTTAAGGTGGTTATCGGGACAATCACGACCCCCCGTTTGAAGCGGGGTAGTTGGTGTAAGGTTTTTAATCTATCGGAGATAATATCTTGATGGGGGGAGAAATGATCATAGGGTAATATTTCCCAATCTGGAAATTGAAAGCAGGAAATGTCTTTGGCCAAAAAATTTTTAACTTCTCGAAATAGTACATTCGCCATTTGCGAGCTAGGTGTGATTAATAAGATAGGACCGTCTGCTTGCTCAGCACTTTGGGCAATGCTAAGTGCTAAGCCTGCCCCAATCACTTGCCCCCAGTTTAAACGGTCGCCATTTTGTTGAGGAAGAGCTAAAGACTCAGGAGAGGGATGTATACTATTCACTACCAATACCATAATTGTTTTATTTTGTATAAGACTTTGCTAATTTAGCGCGATGCAAATAGCATTCACGGACATACTGCATATCTTCTAAATACCAAGGTAAATTTTGAAGGCTAATGGCTTGTTTGCTATCTACCACGGCTTCTGGTGGCATTGGATGGATATCTGTTAGCAGTAAGTTAGCGCCTGATATGACAGCTTGTGCACTTGCATGGCTGATGTCACTAATTTGGTCGTCACCCACACTTAAGGTGCCTATAGAATGGGACGGGTCAAAGCATACAGGCATTTTGGTTAAGCGTTTGACAACACTGACATGCGCCATATCAGCAAGATTACGGTGCGGGGCGCCAAAAAGGGATTTAACCCCCCTCAAACAAAATACCACATTTCTGTTTCCCGCTTCCGCTAAATACTCAGCAGCCAGTATGGATTCATGTAAAGTGATGCCAAACCCGCGCTTAAATAATATAGGGTAAGTGGTTTGTTGGCCTAGCGCGCGTAGTAACTCAAAATTCTGGGCATTACGTGTTCCAACCTGTAGCATGACACCTGTTGGAGAGCCCGTTTGCTGTAAGCACTCATGAATTTCAGCCACTTGGCGTTCATGCGTCACTTCCATTGCGATGACTTTGACGCCATATTTACCAGCGGCCTCAAATACATAGGACAAACACGCCTGGCCTAGACCTTGAAAAGAGTAGGGGCTGGTTCGTGGCTTATAGGCGCCCATGCGTGTGCAAACTTGATTATTTTCACTTAATACTTTAAATGTATCTGAGACATTTTTTTGGTTATCAACCGCACACAAGCCTGCAAAAATATGAAAGGTATCTTGGGAGAATTCAACGCCATTATAATCAAAAGAGAAGCCATGTTCATTATGATGCTTGCCTAGGAGCTTATATTCATTCGAAATTCTAATGACTTGTAGCACAGCGGGCAGGGCTTCAATATTTTGGGTTAACAGCTGACTGGTATCCCCTAGCAGTGACACTTCAGTAATTTGGTTTTCGCCGCTTTGGGTGAGATAAACTCTTGCTTCAATATTTGGAAAAGAGTTTAATGCTTTTAATGTCGCTTGATATTCGCTGCTATTAGATTTTAAATTGGGTTTTAATATAATTATCATAATTTTCCACTTAAGTAGGATATCATCGCTAGATATTTGTTGAATAATTAATAAAGAATTGATTCGGAAGATTAATTAATTCATCATAGTTTCAGTTCATGCTTACATCGATTATCAAACTAACTGTATAGTCAATAGCTGACTAAATGATACCAGAATGATGAATTACAAGCGAATAATAACAAGATAATTTAGTTGATTAACAATGTTTAAACCATTTTTCTTATACATCGGCTCTCGATACACTAATTTCAAGCAGCGGGATCATTTTATTACATTTATTTCCATGGTTTCTATGATTGGCATAGCGCTTGGCGTTATGGTTTTGATAACCGTGTTATCTGTTATGAATGGGTTTACCAAAGAAATTCGCTCTCGGATTTTAAGTGTGACACCCCATATTATGGTCAGTGAGGGAGGCGGCGAGTCTCTTAAAGATTGGAATATGGCCATTGATTATTTTATGCAAAATAAGCAGGTAGAAGCTGCTGGGCCCTTTATTGAGGGGCAGGGCATGATAACGCGTGGTCGCGATGTGCGGGGCGTTATGGTAAAGGGCATTGAGCCTGAGACTGTTGATGCGGTGTTTCCATTACGGTCAACGCTGTTGTCTGGTAAGGTTGAAGACTTGCAACCAGGCAGTTTCGGGGTCATTTTGGGCGGTCATCTCGCCAAATTATTAGGGGTTGGTGTCGGCGACAGCATTACTCTAATTATTCCTGAAGTGACAGTGAGCTTGGCAGGGGTCACCCCTAGAATGAAACGACTCAAAGTCGTTGGTGTATTTGAAGTTGGCTATATCTATGATAGCACGCATATATTTTTACATTTAGAAGACAGTGCAAAACTATTTAAAATGAATGATGGTGTGACGGGGGTTCAGCTACGTTTAACCGACCCATTTAATGCGCCACGATTAGCCTATAAATTTAGAATGGATAGTCAGAATGCTTATCATGTTGTGGATTGGACGGTACTAAATAGTGCTTACTTCAGTGCAGTCAAAATGGAAAAAACAATGATGTTTTTTACCTTGATTATGATATTAGCGATTGCGGTATTTAATTTAATATCAACCCTAGTGATGGTTGTGACGGATAAACGAGGCGATATAGCGGTCTTTAGAGTGCTGGGTGCATCTAGACGGAAAATTATGGCTATATTTATTGCTCAAGGGGCTATTATTGGGCTCATGGGAACCGTGCTGGGTGTTATTGCAGGCGTTTTACTGGCCTTAAATGTAACGGACTTAGTCACATTTATCGAGAAAGTTTTTGAAATGAAGTTTTTGTCAGCGGAGGTATATTTTATTAACTTCTTACCTTCTGACTTGCAGATTTCCGATGTCTTGCTTGTGACCGCTTGTGCGATGGGCTTAAGCTTATTGGCGACAATACACCCAGCGTGGCGTGCCTCTAAAATTGAACCCGCGGAGGCATTACGTCATGACGCTTAAAACAAAAAAGCAAGAGCAAAGTATGGTACATGATGCAAAAAGTTCAGTTCTACGTTGTGAGAATGTTAGCAAAACATTTCAAGATGGCGACAAGATTATTCCTGTATTAGAGAATATTAGTTTTCAGGTGCCATCCCATGAGAGTGTTGCCATTGTGGGGCGTTCTGGGACAGGAAAAACCACGTTTATGCATATAATGGGTGGTATTGAGAAGCCCACTCAAGGCAAGATTTATTTAAACGATCAAGAGCTGCATAATTTATCCGAGCGTAAACGCGGTTATTTGCGAAATCATGTTTTGGGATTTATTTTTCAATTCCATCATTTGCTGCCAGAGTTTACTGCTTTTGAAAATATATGTATGCCTTTACTGATTCGAGGAGAATCCTTAAAAAAAATTAAGTCTAGGGCCACATACTATTTAGATAAAGTTGGCTTGCTGGATAGAAAGGAACATAAGCCCAATATGTTGTCTGGGGGAGAGCGTCAGCGTATTGCTATTGCGAGAGCATTAGTCGCTGAGCCTAAGTGTATTTTAGCAGATGAGCCTACGGGAAACTTAGACACAGAAAGTTCTGAGCAAGTATATGATTTGATGATGCAATTGGCAAAAGAAGTGGGTACAAGTTTTATTGTTGTTACTCATGATATGGCATTAGCCCGTAAAATGGACAGAATAATGCTTCTAGAAGGCCGTGGTCTTAGTCAAGTTGAAAAATAATAACTAATTAATTAATAGATATTTTAAAGGCATCCTCAGTGCATTATTTAAATTGCACCAAGGATGTCTTGCTTAGTCTTTGTCTTAGCCTTGTTTTTATCTGGCCTCAAATTATTTATTTTTTTTGAAAGGTAAACGTTTGCGGAGCCTTCTAGCTTTCCAGTCACGCGACACACTATATCGCCAAACAATACGCACAATAATGTTTCCTGCTATAGCCAAGGTAGTACCTGTTAGAAAGCAACCTAATAAAAAAGGCTGCCATATAGCCGCTAAACCACCTGTTAACCATTCAAAAGATAACTCAAACTGGAATCCTTTCGCTTCTCGGCCTAGAATAAAGGCGCCCACCCTAAAGCAAAAGTAAAAAATAGGGAACATGGTGACAGGGTTTGTAAACCACACAATGACAGCGGACAACGGTAAGTTCGAACGTACAACTATCGCTAAAGCAGCGGCTAGCACCATTTGAAAGGGCACCGGAATAAAAGCAACAAATAACCCAACGCTAAATGCCGTTGCAACAGAGTAGCGAGTAAACCGCCAAAGATTTGGATCATGCAATAAAGAGCCAAAAATCTTGAGATGTTTGTGCTCGCGAATTGTCTTAAGGTTGGGTGAAAACTTTTTAAATAATTTTTTAGCCATAGAAATACAAATATAAAATAAAATACAAAATATGATTAGCGCAATCGCTTTAGGCACTTTAACGGGTGCTTTGTTGTTGGCAAATTGCCACGCATTACCACCAAGCTCGGTTTTAATATGTTTGGTGCCAGTCACGGCTCTTATAATATATTGGAACTCGAGAACTAGCCAACAGCGTTTTAGATTTTTTCGCTATTTGACCCTGGGAATTATCCTTGGCTTTAGTTGGTCAAATTACCATTATGTCAAAATATTAGCCTGGTATCTACCCCAAGAGATAGTAAACAAAGAAGTAATTATAAAAGGGCAGGTAATAGAAGAGGTTATCCAGAAAAATCAAAATATGAAGTTAACCATCCAAGTAACTCACTTGGCGCAGGAAGCTTTAACACCCAATAGGCCAAAGTTTGAGATCAACTGGTATAAACCCAATAAAAAAATCAAAACAGGTGATATTGTAGAGGCCATTGTTAAGATAAAACCTATTCATGGTTTTTCTAACCCAGGTAGTTGGGATGAAGAGAAATTTTACTTTTTAAAGGGCGTGCGTGCCAAGGCAAGCTTACGACAATTAATAGCTATAGAGTCAGGCCATAGTGACCCAATTATGGCTTTTAGAATGAAAATAGCGAGCCGGCTAAAGCACCTGTTTCCCGATGAAAAATTACTTCCCGTTATTGGCGCATTGACTATCGGTGTCAAATCAGATTTACCTTATGACGTAAGAACTGTTTTTCAAAAAACAGGCACCAGTCATTTACTGGCAATATCGGGTTTGCATATTGGCTTATTGGCGACATTATGTTTTTTTATCAGTCGTAGAATAATTTGTTTGTTTCCAAGGTTAATATTGTTTCAGCCTGCAATGTGTTGGGCCGCGATTATCACGATACTGGCTAGTTTAGCGTATGCCTTACTCGCAGGATTTTCGTTACCAACACAGCGAGCCTTTATCATGATTTCTGTTGTGATGTTGGGCATTTGTTTTAGACAAAAAGTGATGAGTTGGCAAAGTTATTTTATAGCCATGTTACTGGTTATTCTATTGAATCCTTTATCTGTTCTTCAAGCTGGGTTTTGGTTGTCTTTTTTAGCGGTGCTATCACTGATGTTAGTGAGCCATAGTTCGTCTAAAAATAAGATCATTGATTGGCTTAAGCCACAATGGGCGGTTTTTTGCATGCTGATCCCTTTGACCATCTTATTTTTTAATATGGTAAGCTTGATATCGCCTATTGCCAATATGATTGCGATACCGGTCGTGGCGTGCATCATTGTGCCCTTGAGTCTTTTTGGGGTGTTTTTGTTATCGATTTGTGAACCGCTGGCTGAATTCTGCCTATCTATCGCACTTTCGATATTTTCTTATGTCTGGAGGTTTTTAGATTATATTAGCCAGGTACCGTTTGCGAGTTTTAATTTTGCAACACCGTCTATGTTGGCTTTAGTGCTTTCTGTTGTTGGCGTCATCTTATTACTTTTGCCCAAAGGGATATCTGGAAAACGTTTAGCGTTATTATTATTCTTGCCATTATTGCTATCTAAAAATCAAATGCGTGAATCCGAACTAAAAGTCAGTGTTTTAGATGTGGGGCAAGGGTTGAGCGTAGTGCTGCAGACTAAAAATCACATCATGCTATATGATACAGGCCCTCGGTTTGGGCGCTTTCGAAATGCGGGGAATCAAATTATCACCCCTTTTTTACAAGCCCACCAGATCCACGCTCTTGATCGCATACTGATTAGTCACCTTGATATGGATCACCGTGGTGGCTTAAGTGGATTGCAAGATTTTAAAATTGCAGACATACAAACTAGCGAACCCGATAAGCTCATACCCTCAGCCATATTATGCGAAAAAGGTCAAAGTTGGAACTGGGATGGTGTTCGGTTTGAAATATTACACCCCGATGGTATTGAAGCCGTCAGAAATAATCGCTCTTGCGTGTTGAAAGTGACTGCGAATCAGCAATCTATATTATTGAGTGGCGATATTACACAACAAGTAGAGAAAAAATTATTACACCAACAAAGAAAGTCATTAAACAGTGATATCTTAATTGTCCCCCACCATGGCAGTAGAACCTCATCTTCAATGGATTTTATTCAAGCGGTTGCGCCAGAGTATGCTATCTACTCTGTTGGGCAAAATAATATTTATGGTTTGCCTAAAAAAGAAGTCTTAGAAAATTATAGTCATGCAGGTGCAAAAAATTTATTAACCTGTCAAACTGGCGCTATAATGTTTACCTTGGGGCGAGGTGCTTATTTGACACCTCCTGTTATATGGCGAGACACTGCAAAGCGAATTTGGCATAAATAAGTAGGGAGATTTAGTGTGTTAGAATTATTTCAATCTGGTGGCTGGCTTATGTGGCCTTTATTACTTTGTTCTATTTTAGCGTTGGCGATTGTCCTTGAAAGACTATGGACTTTACGCGAGTCAAAAATTTTACCGCAAAAATTAGTGCAGAATATTTTGGGTGAGTTTGCTAAAAAATCCCGCACCGTTCATCTACCTAATTTAGCTTATCAAAGCCCATTAGGCTCTATATTAGCAACAGGCTTGAAATACCGGGAGCAAGGTGTCAGCACTATGCGTGCTCGTATGGAAGAACAGGGGCGCCAAGTTGTGATGCAATTAGAAAAATATCTTAATGCGCTTGGCACCATCGCCGCTATAGCCCCATTATTAGGATTGTTAGGTACGGTGGTTGGAATGATTAATGTCTTTTCGGTATTGAATTTAGGTGGGGCAAGTAATGCTGAGGCTTTGGCAGGGGGGATTGCTCAGGCGTTATTGACTACAGCATTTGGGCTGAGTATAGCTATTTTAAGTCTAATGTTTCATCGACATTTTCATCGTAAGATGGATGAGTTATCAAGCAAACTTGAGAGTGAGAGTTTATCGTTAATAGATGGTTTAAGGGCTATGGTGTCAAAAGACAAAGATATAGTCATATAGATACCAGTAGTTGATTAACTATTTTTAAAATAATGTCGAAAATAATTACGAAGACTAGATTATCAATAATGGTACAAGTAAAATGAAATTTAGAATCAAAACTAACCGAGATGTTTCAATCAACCTAACTCCATTGATTGATGTCGTGTTTTTATTATTAATATTTTTTATGGTTTCTACAACATTTAAAAACGAAAGTCAGTTAACTGTAGATTTGCCGCATGCATCGCATAATGGCACTGAAGCGGTAGGGAAACCCATCTACATCGCGATTGGTTCCGATGGGAACTATGAAGTAAACGGTCAGCAATATATTGCGGATAACTTGACACTGCTTCACCAGGCATTATTAGAAATCAAGGAACCCGCAGAAACGCAGATTTTTATTGCGGGTGATAAGAATGCCCCACACCAGTCGTTAGTGACCCTATTGGAAATGTCTGCAGAAGTGGGGATCTCTAAGATTAGAATTTTAGCGCAAAACAAACAATCACATTTATATCAAACGGCAATGAAGTAAAGTATGAAAAAGCAGCAAAATAATATAGATCATAAAAAAGTATATCGAAAATTAATGTCGCATGTCTGGCCTTATCGATGGGCATTTTTTTTGGCGTTATTGGGTAATATTCTATATGGTATTGTTGATGCCAGCTTCATCAAATTATTTGAGCCGTTATTGGATAAAGGTTTTGTCGATAGAGATCAATCCTTTATAAAATGGATTCCTTATGTGGTTGTTGCCATATTTTTATTACGAGGCTTGGCAACATTCTTGTCGACATTTTTCATGGGCTGGGTAGGCCGTCAAGTGGTCATGAATTTTAGGCAAAAAATGTTTAAGCACATGATTAATTTGCCTGCTAGTTTTTTCGATCGCACAACCTCCGGCGAAACGTTATCCAAAATTACCTATAATGTGGAACAAGTCGCGAATGCCTGTACAGATGCGATTACCGTTTTAGTCAGGGAGTCTTGTACTGCGTTGGCGTTATTTGGCGTGATGTTATCTATCAGTTGGCGTTTAACCTGCTTGTTTATTGTCCTGGTTCCCTTAATGGCTGGCGTCATGCATTTTGTGAGCCGCCGTATGCGGATGGTGTCAGGTCGTGTGCAAGATTCAATGGGCAGTGTAACCCATGTTGCGGGAGAGGCCATAGAAGGGCAAAAAGTTATTAAAGCTTTTGGTGGGCAAGATTATGAGTTTAATCGTTTTGTAGAGGCCACCCAGAATAATCGACGTCAAGAAATGAAACTGATTGCAACCTCTGCGCTTAGTATTCCCATGATTCAGGTGATTGGTGCTTTCGCTTTAGCTTTAACCGTTTATTTGGCGACACTCAATCCCGATAATGCGATGGGGACTGCGATGTCAACAGGTGCTTTTGCGGCAATGATATCAGCCATGATAGCCTTATTAAAGCCCATTAAGCAGTTAACGAAGGTGAATGGGAATATTCAAAAAGGCATTGCAGGCGCTGCGAGTATTTTTAAATTTCTAGATGAAATGGCAGAAAGGGATCAAGGGCGTTTAGAGATGCAAAGTTCCACTGGGCATGTTGCATTTAATCATGTTTCCTTTAGTTATGAAAATCCAGACATTTCAGGCATAGCAGAAAAAACCCTAGATAATATTTCTTTTGAAGTTAAAGCCGGGGAAACCATCGCCTTAGTGGGGCGTTCTGGTGGTGGTAAGTCAACTATTGCTAACTTATTGCCCCGTTTCTACGAGTGTGAAGGTGAGATTTTAATTGATGGGGTTAACGTACGAAATATTCCTCTAAAAGATTTAAGAAAGCAAATAGCAATAGTCACTCAGCATGTCACTTTATTCAATGACACCATAGGCAACAATATTGCGTACGGTCAATCAGCCACCGAGGAAGACATTAAGCATGCGGCTGAACAAGCCCATGCGTTAGAATTTATTGAACTATTGCCGGAAGGTTTTAACACAGTCGTTGGAGAAAATGGCGTACGTTTATCAGGTGGGCAAAGACAACGTTTGGCGATTGCCAGAGCAATATTAAAGCGAGCACCGATATTAATTCTAGACGAAGCCACCAGTAGCTTGGATACGGAGTCCGAACGACATATACAGTCTGCGTTAGAGCAGCTTATGCGTCAATGCACAACATTAGTCATAGCGCACCGTTTATCTACTATACAAAAAGCAGATAAAATAATCGTCATCGATAAAGGTCAAATTATAGAAATGGGCACACATAAAGAGTTAATGCAATCGAACGGCGTCTACAATACGCTGCGCAATATGCAGTTTCAAGAGCACTCCGAGATTATGACGGACTCATTATTGTAGAATGAAACGTCATGTATTAGAAAAATTCTTGAATAAAATTTGGTATCCAGAGCGGGATCAGGTTGGCACACATGTGGTACAGATTCTGCTTTGGCCCGTTTCATTATTATATAAACTCATTATTTTTTGTCGCTATTATCTGCTAAAATTTCACTATAAAGGTAAAACCAACCCTATCCCAGTTATTGTTGTTGGTAATATAACAGTGGGCGGGACCGGCAAAACCCCTTTTGTGATATATTTGGCAGAATTTTTGAAGCAAAACGGCTATGTGCCGGGCATCATCTCCAGAGGCTATGGCGGCAAAAAAGGTGTAGATGAGACGCTAGCCGTAGAGGCACAGGTTACCGCACAACAAGTGGGCGATGAGCCTTTTCTCATCCATAAAAATACGCAATGCCCTGTTGTGGTAGGCGTTAAGCGCAACAACAGCATCGCTTATATGGCCAAGCATTATCCAGATGTGAATATTATTATCAGCGATGATGGTCTACAGCATTATGCGATGGCGAGAGATATAGAGATTATATTAATAGATGGTCAACGCCGGTTAGGAAATCAACATTGTTTGCCTGCGGGACCTTTGAGAGAGCCCGCCAGTCGATTAAGAAGGGCTGATTTTATTATTGTCAAAAATGGCGAGTACCATAATGCAACGACTATGCAAATTGTTATGTCGGACTTGGTTAATATCAAAACACCAACTCAAAAACGATCTATATCAGATTTTTCCGGGCAAGCAGTACATGCTGTGACGGGCATTGGGCATGCGATGAGCTTTTTTCAGTTGTTGCTCGATCAGGATGTGCGTATAGTGCAGCATCATTTTCCAGACCATTATGCCTTTCAAGCAAAAGATATTATTTTCCCCGATACAAAGTCCGTTATTATGACTGAAAAAGATGCCATTAAATGTACTGGCTTTGTTGGAGATAACCATTGGATGTTACCTATACAGGCAAAATTGCCTAAAGCATTTGAAGCACAATTATTAAAATCAGTAAGGAAAACTAGTTGTGGATAATAAATTATTAGAAATATTGGCTTGCCCTATTTGTAAACAATCTTTAGTTTACGATAAACCTAAGAAAGAGCTTGTTTGTAAAGCGGATAGACTCGCTTTTCCAATCAAAGAAGATATTCCGGTTATGCTAGAAGAAGAAGCGCGTAAAATAACGCTGGAAGAGTATGACAACCTTGCCGGTTAAAGTTCTATTTGTCTGTATGGGCAATATTTGTCGCTCACCGACTGCGGAGGCTGTATTTGCCGCAATTGTTGCAGAGCAGGGACTTGAGGCACAAATACACACAGATTCAGCTGGGACACATGCTTATCATATTGGCAATCCCCCCGATAGTCGGTCAACAAAAGCGGCGGAAAAATCAGGTATCAAAATGTCGCATTTAAGAGCGCGACAAGTGACAGAACGTGACTTTTATGACTTTGATTATATTTTGGCGATGGATGGGGATAACTTATCCGACTTATTGAGTATTTGTCCTGAGGCACAGCAACCCAAAGTAAGCTTATTATTAGCGCACGTGGAGGGCATAGAGCAACTGTTTGTGCCTGATCCTTATTATGGTGGTCCTCAGGGATTTGAGCAAGTCATAGAGTTAGTGGGCTATGGTGCAGAAGCATTATTAAAGACAATCAAGAAAGAGTTTGTTTAATGTTATGATTGTGATGCCAACAGCCCCTTGGCATCACATTGTATATATTGTGTTTCAGTGCTGTTAGCGAGTTGTATTTTTTGCGACTGTAGGTTTTGTTTCATCTGGATTTGAGTTTGCTGCTTTCGGGGCACTCGTTCTTGCTTGATAGGCTGCAAAAGCGGCCAGTCTTAATTCACGTAGCTCTTCTTTGGGTGGTAATTGCTTTTTGTTATCTGATTTTTCTGTTTTTTCTGTTTGTTGTATTTGTTCGCCCACTTTTTTATTGCTTGTATTGGCGGGTTCAGATATGCGAGGCTCTTCAAGTTCCTGAGTGAGTTGATCTAGCTGGGACACAATATGCTTAAAATTTTCACATAGTGTATAAATCCATTTGAACAAATGCATGGATTGTATTGTTATATTATTGAAAGATTCTTGACCGGCCTTTTTTTGAATTAAATTTGCATACAGTTTAAGTTTTTGTTTTTGTTTATCAGATAGAAAATAAAATTGGGCATGAAAAGCATGCTCATGTCTATTAATTTGCCCACCCATACTGGCTAGCTCATCTTCTACGACTTGGTAATTCTGGTTCATTTCGTCAATTACACTTTGGTCTAGACCAAGCTTTCGAGCGATAGCCGCTAATGCATTATCGTTATTGAATGGCAAGTTACTGATTACAACTTGAAGGATTGAATCTAAATCTCGTTTTTTATAAACGGCGTAAAAATTATTTTGACCTAGTAGATCATATTTTTTTTCAATAAATGTTTTAGTTTCATTATAGTAACTATCCTTGATAGCAAGGTGACTCATACCTAATAAAGCATTTCGTGTTTGTAGCGTATGTATAAACATGTTTTTTAAGCCTTCGCCGTTACTCGGTATGGCTGCGTCATTATCAGCTTGTCTTGCACGAAGACTCTGGAAATGTCGAATGCCTAGGATAGTGGCTCCAACAATAGCGAAACCAAAACAGGCGTACGCAAATAGACTACTTGTAGCGGCAGAAACAGCTAAGGCGGAACTCGTTACAACGAATGTAGATACATTAAATTTATTTAAAAACATATACCAAAAGACCCTAAAATTCAGAAGACTGTAAGTTTACTTGCTTACAGTATAGATAGCAAAGAGTTTGAGAAAATTGGGCGGGTAGTATTTATTCGGCATAGTATCGTCAGCTGTTAGATTTTTCGTACAGATTTAATATTTTTTGTTAAGACTCAAACGCTTAAATTCAAGCTCTAAGTTTTCTTGGGTAGGGTCTATTCCTTGTGCTTCGAGTGATTTCTTTTCGCGGCCCACAAAACCAACATTAGTTTTTGGGATGGTAGTGCTTAAAGGGGTATATTCAACGGAATCCATGAGTGCCTTTTCTCTGAGTAAAAATGCTGCCACCGTATTCATTTTGTGAAATTCAGCCCAGTACATCAAGTCTTTACCATCTTCACTCTTGGCAAATATAGAGCATCCTAAGTTATTAATATAGTGCATAACAGCTTGCCAATCGTCTGTTTCAGCTGCTTGGAACATGGCTTTTATATTATTTTTTTGTATATTGTTTACGATTGGGGGCGAGTTTAATCTAGCTTGTTCTTCCAGATTTTGAATGAACGCGATATCTTTTATATTGCCATCCGGCCTGCTGGGCTTAGGGCAAAGAATAGGAGAAGGTGCTTGTTTAATTTTAATATAGTGGCTATTTTTTTCTGAGTAGTAGTATTCAGCCATAGGTATTTGATTTTGTATAAAAGCATGATCGGATAAAGTCATGCCTACGGAACCCAGCATAATATCTTTTGCATGAATATTCAGGCTAGGCAATTGTGCGATTAGGTCCCACCGACTGGCTCTAGCACACTGAAAAGCATAGATATTATTATAACTTAACGCATTATATTCATTTTGTAATAAAAGTAATATTTCTGGGGGGGCCCCCCTAAAAGCTAAGTGATCTAATAAGGTAAATTGTTGTTGGTATTGATCAAAATAGGGGTATGGAGCAATCATTTGACCATGAACAACTGGATAGTTAATAAGCAGGCTGTGAGTTTTGACTATTTGAATAATTTGATCCCAATTGGCAGATTGACAAGCTTTTTTAATTTCTGTGTAGGGAAAAATAATGACCATTGGTTGCGATTTTTTTAGTGCGCCTTGATGCATAAATATTTATCTCTACTAGGGTTGCTTGTTTTGATACTGCTAATTAGTCAGCTAAATTGTTTTGAGTTAAAGTGCATTAGCCACATACAAAAAACAAGTGCATAAGCGCAGTTCCAACTAAATTTTCAGTAGTGAGTTTACTTGCTACCAAGGGTTAAATCAATAGAATAGGCATGAAATGCATAAAAGCATGGCCAGTCGTTAATTGAGAGATTCAAATTTTTTGAGTGCTTCTGCTTTCGCTTTTACCAAATACTCTGGCTGGGGTATTTCTTGGACTTGAATAGACTCAGAGGTTTGCTCTACTACGCCAAACCAATTCGGTTCGTTTGATGATTCAAAATAGCCTGGTGTGACAACATCCATAAAGCTGACATCAGTGATAGCTTTGATGTGGTGTAAGTTATTTTCTTGAGGCGTCATGAGTACGTTGTCTGAGGTGCGAAATACCTTGGATATAGTGGGCTTTATCCAAATATGTTTATCAGGTTGACGAATATAGTCGAAACAGTCCATTTGCAACTCTCCGGCTGTAACATATAAGAAAACATGCGTATAAGGGTGATCATGCAAAGGCACTTCTTCCCCTGCTTTAAGATGAATAATGACAGTTTGTATTTCTTTGGTTTTATTGAGGATCTCGATATGCATCAGATCATCCTTGTTTTTATGTGTTAACGTCCGTTGCTAACAAAAAGCTTGTACCGACACCAACATTAGGACAAATATGGTGTCGATACAATATTGTGGTTTAACTGCTTTCAGAGTTTTCCTTTTCAGGTGAGCTTGGGGCAGGTTCAACCACTTTAGGTTTTGCTTGCAATGTGCTTTGAATCTTAGGTAAAGCTTTTTGTAGCGTGTCCTGCTGCATAGCCTTGCTGGTAATCACTTGGCTAAGTGCCGCAGAAGTTTCTGCTGCAGGTTTTGTTTTGTCTTTACTTAATGTGACAACTGTTTTTTGTTGCTGGTCTGGATTTAATTGACTAAAACTAGTTTGATTAAAGCGTTTATCAACAACTTTAGGCTGTACTTCTGCTTTTTTAGGTTGCGGTATTACAGCGACAGATTCTACAGTCTGAGATGGTTTAGGTTGCACTTGGGGTGCGCTTTTTGCCTGAACCTGGGGTTGGTTGTTCTGAGCTGGCGCCGCCTGGGTCTCCGACACATTGCTTTTAGCAGTCGCGGCAGAAGGCTGATTTTGTCTTTCAGCTTGTTGCTCATGCGACTGACGATTTTCTTGCTGGTGCTTTTGATCACTAGAGTGTTTTTGCTGTTGTCCGCGTTGCTGTTCTGTTGATGTGTTACGTTCAGAACCCTGGGCACGGTTAGGCTGTTGAGCTTTACTCTGTGTTTGTTCGTTTTGATTATGGTCGCGATTTTGCTCGTGATTATGGTCGCGATTTTGGTTGCGGTTTTGGTTGCGGTTTTGGTCGCGATTTTGGTTGCGATTTTGGTTACGATTTTGGTTGCGATTTTGGTCACGATTTTGATCGAGATTCTGGTCGCGGTTTTGATCGAGATTCTGGTCGCGGCTTTGATCCAGATTCTGGTCGCGGTTTTGATCGAGATTCTGGTCGCGGTTTTGGTTGCGATTTTGATTACGATTTTGGTTGCGATTTTGGTTGCGGTTTTGATTCCGGTTTTGATTCCGGTTTTGGTTCCGGTTTTGGTTCCGCTGACTACCTTGCGATGTTTGGTCAGCTTGGTCATGATTTTGGGTTACTGATTGATCATTATCAGCAGTATCATGGTTTTGATTTTGATTATAGTTATTATTGCGGTTACTGTTTCGACGGTTATGACCGTGACGTTTTCTATTGTCATTACGCGTGCTACTACGATAGTTTCCACTTTTACCACCACGACGCTGATTGTTCTGATTGTCCCCTGTTTGACCAGCTTGCTTATCAGTACTCGCTTCATCATCGGTTTTACTCACTGCGCCTAACACCGCTGACCAGATTTTTTTAATGATACTGTCATCTCTGCGGATAGTTGGAGCAGGTATCTGTGGTGCAAAATATTTTAATGCGGGTTCACGTTCATCTGTCTGTTTCTCATGAACATGAGAAGACTCATTGATTGATGAATTTTTTTCTGAGGCATGTTGATAGCTATGTTTATTTTTGGCATGTTGTATGTCGTCTTTCTTAAACCATTGTAACTCATACTGAGGGGTCTCAAAATATTTGTTAGGAATAATGACAATAGAGACGAGATAGCTGCTTTCTAGCTTGCCTAGTGCTGCACGCTTTTCATTGAGTAAGTAGCTAGCGACTTCTACGGGCACTTGCACATGAACTCGAGCAGTGCGTTCTTTTCTGACTTCTTCTTCAATAACCCGAATTAATGCTAATGCAACAGATGGGGTTGTACGAATATTGCCTTGGCCACTACAGCGAGGGCAAGGAATATGATTGATATCCCCTAGTGCTGGGCGCAGGCGCTGTCTAGACATTTCCAGCAATCCAAAGCGAGACAAACGTCCTGTTTGAATTCTGGCGCGATCAGATTGAAATTCGTCTCTTAGTTTATTCTCCACCATACGTTGGTGACGGGTCATGGTCATGTCAATAAAGTCGATGACAATTAACCCACCCATATCCCTCAAACGTAGTTGCCTTGCAATTTCTGCTGCAGCCGCTAGATTTGTCTGTAGGGCTGTTTCTTCAATATCACCACCTTCAGTTGCTTTAGCCGAGTTGATATCAATTGCCACTAAAGCTTCAGTGGCATCAATGACAATAGAGGCACCATTATCTAATGAGATTTCACGTTGGTGAGCGGATTCAATTTGGGATTCAATTTGGAAGCTTGTGAATAAAGGGATTTCACTTTCATGTAATTTTAAGCGGTTAACAAAATCAGGGCGTACTAAATTCAAATGATTTTTGACTTGTTCAAATGTTTTTTCAGTATCCACAATAATTTCGCTGATTTCAGGCCTGAGATAATCACGTATCGCTCGGACAATCACGTCACTATCTTTGTGGATGAGAAAAGGGGCGCTGTTGGAATCAGCGACAGACTTAATGGCTTGCCACTGAGACAAAAGAACTTCTAAGTCCCATTGTAGTTCTTCGGAACTACGACCCAAGCCTGCGGTGCGCACAATAAGTCCCATGTCGTCTGGTACAGGTAACTTATTGAGAGCTTCTCTTAGTTCATCTCTTTCTTCCCCTTCAATGCGTCTTGATATGCCACCGGCTCGGGGATTATTGGGCATTAAGACTAGGTAACACCCTGCTAAGCTAATAAAGGTGGTGAGTGCAGCGCCTTTATTTCCGCGCTCTTCTTTATCCACTTGTACAATAATTTCTTGCCCAGGTTTTAATGCTTCTTTGATAGAAGGGCGGCCTCTATCAAAAGATTTGGTTTGGAAGTATTCTCTGGAGACTTCTTTGATAGGTAAAAAGCCATGGCGGTTAGAGCCATAGTCAATGAACGCCGCTTCTAAGCTGGGTTCTACTCTGGTAACACGTCCTAGGTGGATACTTGCTTTACTTTGGCTTTTGCCTTTACGCTCAACATCCAAATCATATAGTCGTTGTCCGCTTACTAATGCAACTCTTAACTCTTCTTTTTGTGTTGCATTGATTAACATTCTTTTAGTTGTCATATTAAACCATTTAGTTATTCAATTAAGTTTAGTTATAATTTGCGCATATATACACGCTTTAATGTTTTGAGGAGTGGTGTGCCTGTAGGCCTCTAGTTTTTATGGTGAACCAGTGGTTTGCTTTACGTGAAAGCTTAATTTATCAGGCGGAACGACGAAGCTATATTTTTGAGAGCATTCGATCGGTTATCACAAAACCCCATAAATGTAGTTCACAAACTAACTCTTACGGTTAGTCTCTACTACACATTATCTCCATATTAACAGTAATTATAAAATTGAACCAGGTGAGACCTATCTTTAGTCGCTTCGACGGTAGAATAGTGCGGATAGATTGCGACTAGCGGATAACTGGGGGCACCAGTTATGGGATTATTCTGATATAATTCCCTGATGTCAGCTAATAACCATACTAATTCGATAGAAGCTATATCTCATGTGACAGAGCATGAAGCAGGGCAACGTATCGATAATTATCTAATCAACAAACTTAAACCTTTGCCTAAAAGTCGTATTTACAAAATGGTACGAAAAGGTGAGGTTCGAATTAATAGCAAGCGAATTACTATCAGTTATAGATTAGGGTCGGGCGACAAACTAAGATTGCCACCCTTTATTGAGAAGCTTGTTTTAGAGCAAAGGAGCCATAAAGCTTCTGAGCCAGAGTTACCGTTAAACGTAAAAAATAATATCATCGGTAATATTTTATACGAAGACGATGGCATGATTATTCTCAATAAACCTAGTGGTCTCGCGGTCCATGGTGGTAGTGGTATATCGTTTGGCCTGATAGAGTCTTGCAGGAAAATCTGGCCTGACGCACCATTTTTGGAATTGGTGCACAGATTAGATCGAGATACATCTGGTTGTATCATGATCGCTAAGTCTCGAAAACGTCTGTTGCAACTGCACGAATTACTAAAAACAAATCAAATAACAAAACGTTACTATGCTTTGGTGTCAGGTAAGTGGCAGGGGGGACGCCAAGTATGCGCGCCTCTGAAAAAGCAGACAACAAAGTCTGGTGAGCGTATGGTTAAGGTGCATACGGAAGGCAATGACTCTAAAACGTTATTCACTATTGAACAAACTTTTCAAAATCACACGCTCCTTAAAGTGCAGCCGATTACAGGGCGCACACATCAAATTCGTGTTCATGCGGCTTTTATGGGACACCCTATTATTGGGGATAGCAAATATGGGCATAAAGGGAATAACCAAGAAGCAAAAGCGCTTGATTTTAATCGCTTATTTTTGCATGCTTGCGAACTATACATTCCTTTGGAGAATACCATACACATAAAGTGTCCTTTACCCAAAGAATGCCAAACCTATTTAAATCAACTAGAAAATCTTAAGGAATCTTCATGACGGAAGAAACAGAACTATCTTGGGAGCGTAAACTCATTGAAACCGCGCTTTTGGCGCAGACAAAAGAGCAAACCAGGAGAAGACGTTGGGGTTTATTTTTTAAGCTATTTTTTCTAGGGTTAGTTATTTTTATGATAGCAATGGGCTTTAGAAATGCTAAGCCCCGTGGCGTGATAAAAGAAGAACATACTGCCTTAATTGATGTTAGCGGTGTGATTGGTGAACGTAATGGCACATCTGCTGATGAAGTAGCAGGCGGCCTAAGACATGCGTTTGAAGCTGAAAAATCTAAAGCGATTGTTTTGCGCATTAATTCACCAGGTGGTAGTCCAGTACAGAGTGCTTATGTTTATGACGAGATCGTCAGGTTGAAAGCAAAATACCCAGAGAAAAAAGTCTACGCCGTTATTTCGGATGTGGGTGCCTCGGGTGCTTATTTTATTGCTGCCGCAGCAGATGAAATTTATGCCAATGCCTCTAGTATTGTGGGTTCAATTGGGGTACTGATGCCAAACTTTGGTGTGCAAGAAGCCGCCGAAAAACTAGGGATAGAGCAAAGAAGCTTGCATGCCGGAAGCAACAAAATGTTTTTGGATCCTTTGTCGCCAAAAGATGAAAAACAAATCGAATTTGCGAATAATCTGTTAGCCAATGTGCATAAACACTTTATCAAAGCGGTAAAAGATGGTCGCGGTGATAGACTCAAGCAAAACGATGAAATTTTTAGCGGTCTATTTTGGAGCGGTGATCAGGCTATGGCGTTAGGTTTGATTGATGGTTTGGGGAGCACTGGCTTTGTTGCTCGCGAAATTATTAAGCAAGAAGATATTATTGATTACACTATGTCCGATAATTTGTTAGATCGCTTGGCATCTCGTTTTGGTTCCTCTATGGGAACCAGCATTTCTAGCAAGCTGGGACTAGGTCCAGTACCATTGCAATTAAACTAATAAACTAAGTGATATGGGGACGGTTTCCCGTCCCCACTCACGTGAACAATACAAGATTTTATATTTCTGCTATATTCATTAAACCCTGTGATAGATAAGGTTATGGATAATGAGTCAGTATTTCAGGAAGTTCACTATAGGTTTCGTTGCCGGTTTATACAGCTTCATTGCTATTGATGTGATGGTTTATGGTTTAAGCCCTACTATTGGCCAGGACACCGTTGTATCACAACAAAAACAAGCTCATTAGCCCCCCAGTACAGATACGCCGACATCACTCAGCATTTGACTCACCGTAATTAAGGGTAAGCCAACAATCGCAGTGGGATCGCTGCTTTGGCAACAATTAATCAGTGCAACCGCACTGGTCTCAGATTTAAAACTACCACAGCTTTTATAAGGCGCTTCCTTTTTTAAATAGGTATGGATCATCTCTTGGGTTAATTTTTTAAACTGTACCGTTGTAATAACATGGGCTTTAAGTGGGCTACGATCAGGACTGACGATAGCGATGCCCGTATAGAATAAAATTTCTTGACCACTCATTTCTTGTAGTTGTGCCAAAGCAACCTCATAATTTAGTGGTTTACCTAAGCGAGATTGGCCTAAGGTAGCGATAGTATCTGAGCCAATACAGACAGCATCAGGGTAAGATTCTTGGGCTTTTTGGGCTTTTTGTATGGCGAGCGTCTCCGTTAGACAACTATGATCGGTTATATCTAGATTTTCATTGATATCGGGAGAAAAACAAGTAAAATCAAGTCCGAGTCTGGAGAATAATTCTTTTCTGTAGATCGAACTTGATGCAAGTATGATGGCTGCCATATCAGTTATTTACCTTTATATTTGTAAATTTTTATTTCCTGCCTTTTGACTCTATGTCTTGTAGGCTATATTATTGACGCCCTATGTTACCTAATGAACTGCCAGAAATCATCGACCCTGTAAAATTATGTCGCCAAAATGGCGGGGCAGGGGCTGTTCTGTCTGGAATAATATCAGTTAACAGACTTTCAAGCAGAGAAGTATATTCCTCTCTGATTTCTCAACAGCCTATTGCTGTTGAGCTTGATTTTTCTCATGATTTAAACAAGATTAATCTTGTAACTGGGCATATTTCGAGTGTTTTAAGACTTAATTGTCAGCGATGCCTGGAAGACTTTGACTTCACGCTGTCTCAAAAAATATATGTGGGTGTTGTCACATCGCAAAAAGCAGCAGAAGCGCTACCGTCGGAATATGAGCCGCTCCTCGTTGAGGGGGGGAAAGTAAATTTATTGGATTGGATTTCTGAAGAAATTAACTTGTCTATTCCAATGATACCTAAGCATTCAGAGCCCTGTGGCTTGCAACAGAATTTTTCAGATACAAACAACAATATCGAAAAAGAAGAAAAAAAGGAAAATAGTAATAAAATTTTTCCTTTTGCAGATTTAAACAAAAAACTTAACTGAGAGGTTGAATAGCAATGGCTGTACAAAAACATAAAGTGACTCGTAGTAACCGAGGCAAACGTCGTACTCATGATGGCGTTGCAGCACCGACTTTATCTGTCGACCCGACAACTGGTGAAACACATCGTCGTCACCACATAACGGAAGATGGTTTTTATCGTGGTCGTCAAGTTATTGAAACTCAAGTTGAAGATGACGAAGAATAGTCGTAATACTAATCAACATGTTTCTATTGCATTAGATGCAATGGGCGGGGACCACGGCCCAAAGGTTGTGGTGCCTGCTGCTTTAGATGTTTTAAAAATGCATCTGAATGTTCGTCTGATTTTAGTGGGCGATCAAGAAGCAATTGAGACAGAAATTAAAAAATGTGCGGGTTTTGATGAAAGTCGCTTAATCATTCATCATACTTCAGAAGAAGTCAAAATGGATGATAGTGCATCTCAAGCTTTACGCCGTAAAAAAGATTCCTCTATGCGTATTGCCATTAACATGGTGAAAGAAAACAAAGCGCAAGCCTGTGTGAGTGCCGGTAATACAGGTGCTTTAATGGCGATTGCTCGTTTTGTTTTGCGCACATTGCCAGGAATTGATCGTCCCGCCATTATTTATTCTATGCCAATCAATGTCGATAAGAAGCAAATGGGTCGCATGCGAATGTTAGACCTGGGGGCGAATGTAGACTGTCAGGCAGAACATTTATTCCAATTTGGGGTGATGGGGGCTATTTTAGCAGAAGCGGTTGATGGCGTATCAAACCCGAGAGTTGGGTTATTGAATATTGGCCAAGAAGCGATCAAAGGCAGCGATGCAGTTAAAAAAGCAGCACAACTTTTCGAAAATAGCGAATTAAATTATATTGGTTTTATTGAAGGCACCAATTTATATCAGGGCGACGCGGATGTGGTTGTTTGTGATGGTTTTGTTGGGAACGTTGCCTTAAAGTGTACTGAAGGTGTGGCTCATATGTTAATGCAGGCCATAAAATTTTCGTTTACTCAGGGTTGGTATGCAAAGTTTGCGGCTATCATTGCTTTGCCAGTACTCAAAAAAATGGCAGCTCGGGCAGAGCCTAGTCAATATAACGGTGCTACTTTTCTGGGGTTAAATGGTATCGTCGTAAAAAGCCATGGCAATGCAAAACGTGAAGGGTATAAGAATGCCATTTTGGAGGCAATCCATGAAGGCGAACAGAACATTCCTGAGCGTATCAGTGTTGAAGTGCAAAAGACATTAGGAGCTTCAAACCTAGCATGAAGTATAGTCGAATTATAGGGACTGGCAGCTATTTACCCGAAAAAATAATGACCAATGAAGATTGGGAGAAAAAAGTCGATACCTCTGCGGAATGGATTTATGAACGCACAGGAATCAAGCAGCGTCACATTGCGAATCACACAGAAACAGCTTCTTATATGGGGGCTGAAGCCGCTAAAAAAGCATTAGACGCTTGTGGTAAAACAAGTCAAGATATAGACATGATTGTCGTTTCTACAGCGGCTTCTGATAAGCTTTTTCCATCCACTGCTTGCTTTATCCAAAAATCCCTAGGAATAACACACAATTGCACTGCTTTTGATGTTCAGGCAGCCTGTTCTGGCTTTATTTATGCATTGAGTGTCGCAGACAAATTTATTAAAACAGGCGAAGTTAAGCGAGCCTTGGTTGTTGGCACAGAAGTGATGAGTCGCCTAATTAATTGGTCTGATCGTTCAACTTGCGTATTATTTGGTGATGGTGCGGGTTGCGTTATCCTTGAGGCCAGCGAAAAGCCAGGCATACTGTCTACGCACCTGTATGCGGATGGCAATCAAGATAAATTACTGGCGGCTGATAATATACAATTAGCCGATCACTCAGGCTTGTCTCGTGATACCGAAATTACAAGTAATGCAAGTTTACCTATTTCTGACTTTTATCCATATATTCAAATGGAAGGCAGAAAAGTTTTTAAAGTCGCGGTGACCCGATTAGGCCAATTGGTAGAAGAAATTAAAGAGAAGCATCAGCTCACAGAACATGATATTGATTGGCTGGTACCCCACCAAGCCAATATCCGCATTATTAAAGCCGCTGCAGATAAACTCGGCGTGCCTTTAGATAAAGTAGTATTAACCGTTGAAAAACATAGCAATACATCTAGTGCTTCCATTCCCTTGGCATTAGATACGGCTGTACGAGATGGGCGCATAAAGCCTGGGCAAACCTTACTGTTAGAGGCATTTGGTGCCGGCTTAACTTGGGGCTCTGCTTTAATAAAATATATTTAGAGGTTTGAATCTAGACATGAGTAGTCATTCTTTTGCATTTATTTTCCCTGGACAAGGTTCCCAACATCTAGGCATGTTGGCAGACTTTAAAAATGAATCTGTCGTACAACAAGTTTTTGAAGAAGCCAACGATACGTTAGGCGCTAATTTGGGAACCCTTTGTTTAGAAGGCCCGGAGGCGCAATTAAATGACACTCGCTGGACCCAGCCTGTATTATTGACGGCCTCTGTTGCGCTGTGGCGTTTATGGCAATCACGCACCGATTTTGTGCCTCAGTTCATGGCTGGGCATAGCTTGGGCGAATATAGTGCTTTAGTTTGTGCTGAATCTTTAGGCTTAGCAGACGCTGTACGCTTAGTCCAACAGCGTGGCAGCTTTATGAGCGATGCTGTGCCTGCGGGCGTAGGTGCGATGGCAGCTATTATTGGCCTAGAGGCAGAAGCGTTAGTAGCATTATGTCATCAAGTACAAAGTGAGTCAGCCGATAGTGTGTGTGAAGCGGTTAATTTTAATTCGCCTGAACAAATAGTGGTTTCGGGGCATGCGAGTGCGATTGATACTTTAATGACTTTAGCGAAAGAACAAGGCGCTAAACGCGCTATTAAGCTACCTGTTTCAGTACCCTCTCATTGTGCTTTAATGCAGCCTGCAGCAAAAAATTTACAGAACTATATAGAAAAAGCAGAATTACAATTTAGCACACCTAAAATTCCGTTACTCCACAATGTTGATGTAGCAACCCATAGCCAACATGATGAGATTAAAACAGCATTAGTGAAGCAATTATTCCAGCCTGTTCGTTGGGTGGATACAATTCAAGCCATGGTCACTGCGAATGTGGGGTGCATGATTGAATGTGGGCCTGGAAAAGTATTGTCTGGTTTGAATAGAAGAATTGATCGTTCTATTCAATGTTTTGCTTTGGAAACGGAAGCCAGTTTCAAGCAGGCCAGTGAGCACAAACTAGAAAGAAGTTTATAATTTTGATTTTGGAGTCGTAACCTATGCAGTTATCATCATTAGAAGGCAAAGTCGCTATAGTGAGTGGCGCAAGTCGTGGCATTGGTCAGTCTATTGCTTGTGTTTTAGGCACTATGGGGGCAACCGTTATTGGTACCGCTACCAGCGAAACAGGTGCTGAAAATATATCAGACTATTTAGAAGAAAAAGGTTTAAAGGGGTTTGGTGTTGTTTTAAATGTGAATGATCCCGACGCGATTATAGAGACGGTAAAAAAAATAACCACAGATGTTGGTGCACCTCAAATTCTCATTAATAATGCGGGTGTAACACGTGACAACCTGCTGCTACGTATGAAAGAAGAAGAATGGGCTGAGACATTGGAAACTAACTTAACAGGTGTTTATAGGTTAACTAAAGCGTGTTTGCGTGGCATGATGAAAGCCAAATGGGGCCGTATTATTTCTATTAGTTCTGTTGTTGGGATTACGGGTAATCCAGGACAAGCAAATTATGCCGCAACAAAAGCGGGGGTTATTGCATTTAGCAAATCCTTAGCAAAAGAAGTCGGCTCACGTGGTATTACCGCCAATGTTGTTGCCCCTGGATTTATTCAAACCGATATGACTCATGCCTTATCAGAAGAACAGCACGAGAGTCTTTTAGAGTCTATTCCTTTGGGGCGCATGGGTGAAGCGGTAGAAATTGCAAATAGCGTAGGGTTTTTAGCATCCGAAGAAGCACGCTATATCACTGGAGAGACCATCAATGTGAATGGCGGCATGTTAATGGACTAGAGCTGGGAGAGCCCAAGCAGTTAAACTGCGCTGTTATTTGAATAATATCTGATAAGTGAAGCGAATCAATCCCTCTCCCAATGTTGGGAGAGGACGGCCGTAGGCCTGGTGAGGGTTGGTTAAGTTGAGACAATGCTCAGTAACCCTCACCGGGTTTATTGCGCATTCGCTTCGCTCATCATCAAAGAGTGTATATGTATGTTTAGATAGTAGAAGTCAAACTGCAGCGTTATTTATGATTTTTTGCAATTTAACAAACTTTTTATAAGGATTGGGTAGCATGACTTCCAGAATTTTGGTAGGATTTGCGCTCAGTATGAAACAAGAATTTTTAATGTTTGTTGTGTAACTTAATTCGTGGAGTGTGACACATTATGTCAGAGGAACAAGGCGTTATGACCAGTATTGAAGAAAGAGTAACTGATATCATCGTTGAACAATTAGGTCTTGAGCGTGATAAAGTTCAGCCAGAGTCCAAATTTGTAGACGATTTAGGTGCAGATTCCCTAGATACCGTTGAAATGGTAATGGCTTTAGAAGACGAATTTAAAATTGAAATCCCTGACGAGGAAGCAGAAAAAATTGCAACCTTGCGTGATGCGATTAATCACATCGAAGCACACCTTAAAAACAAAGCGTAACATTTGCGTTCCCCTCACCTAACTCATTGAGTGGGGGGATGTTTGCTACATTTATCAGATAATGTGATTACAGGCAGGTTTATAATGACGAGTTCGCGTCGTGTTGTTGTGACAGGAATGGGTATCATCTCTTCTCTCGGGAATGATGTTGAGACTGTTTGGCGAAACATTTTATCTGGTAAAAGTGGTGTGAGTGTTATCGACAAGTTTGATATGGCTGCTTTTCCTTCTCGGATTGGCGCTATTATTCGAGACTTCGATTCAGAAAAGTATGGCATCATGAAAAAAGATGCTCGTAAAATGGATGTTTTTTCACAGTACGGTTTTGCCGCTGCTATTCAAGCAATTGAAAATGCAGGCTTAACACAAGTAGAGGATCCTAGTCGCTGTGGCGTTTCTATAGGGTCTGGCATTGGTGGTTTAGCTTTCATTGAGAAAAGTCGCGACCTATATGTTAAATCGGGTCCTCGTCGTATATCTCCTTTTTTTATTCCTGGTGCTATTGTTAATATGATTTCCGGTCATGTTTCTATTCGCTATGGATTTACAGGCCCAAATTTAGCTTTTGCAACAGCTTGTACCACAGGTGCTCATAGCGTTGGTATGGCCGCGCGAACGATTGCCTATGGTGATGCGGATGTGATGGTCGCCGGTGGTGCAGAGATGGCAAGTACGGAATTAGGCTTAGGTGGATTTGCCGCTGTGAGAGCATTATCCACTAACAACGATAATCCAGAGCAGGCAAGTCGTCCATGGGATAAAGCCAGAGATGGATTTGTTTTAGGCGATGGTGCGGGCGTATTAGTTTTAGAAGAATATGAACATGCTAAAAAGCGTGGGGCTACTATTTATGGTGAGCTGGCAGGTTTTGGCATGAGTGGCTCGGCACATCATATCACTTCTTATTCTGAAGGGGGGCTTGGTGAAGCACAAGCGATGACAGTCGCTTTACAAGATGCCAAATTGAACCCAGAACAAATTGGCTATGTGAATGCACATGGCACATCAACACCTGTTGGTGATATTGGTGAGACTTTAGCGATTAAAGTGGCTTTAGGCGAGCATGCGAAGGCCATTCCGGTTAGCTCAACCAAATCTATGACAGGGCATTTATTAGGTGCCGCTGGCGCTGTTGAATCTATTTTTACTATTTTGTCACTGAAAGACCAAATAGTGCCACCAACCATTAATCTAGATAACCAAGATGAAGAATGTGATTTAGATTATGTGCCCCATACCGCCAGAGAGCTTAAATTTGATGCCGCAATATCCAATTCTTTTGGATTTGGTGGTACCAACGCTGCTTTGATATTTAAGCGGATATAATTTTAAGTTTGTTGTGTCGGCCTATGCTGGCATGGCAGAGTACAAGATGAATACATTTCTTAACGGCCAACGAACAGATAGTCCTTTGCTATTAGATAGGGCTTTGCATTATGGCGATGGTTTATTTGAAACAATGGCTATACGTTCTCCTATAGAAGATATATCTCACCACCCACTATTAACTTATCATTTAAAACGCTTGCAGCATGGATGTGAGAGGCTTTTTTTTCCTGCGCTAGAAGCCCAAAATATAATAAAACAAATAAATAATTTTTTAGCGCAGGTACATATTTCTCAGCCAGATTTTGAGCCTTGGGTTTTAAAATTAATTTTAACGCGCGGTGTCGGGCAAAGAGGGTATGCTATTCCCGAATGCCAAAAACCTAATATTATTTTAATTCAGTCTAAATGGCCAAGTTATGCTGTTGATTACTCTCTATCAGGTATTCGAGCAGAATTTAGCAAAATAACATTATACCCAGAACCAAACACGGCTGGCGTAAAACATTTAAATAGGTTGACCCAAGTATTAGCCTCCCAGTCTTTGTCACTAGATTGCCAAGAAGCTGTTCTGCTTGATGACGATAACTTTGCTGTAGAAGGGATAAAATCTAATTTATTTGCGGTTATAGATGGGCAGTTGCATACGCCTTGTCTTAATAGACAGGGAATTTTAGGGGTTACTAGAGCTTGGATACTAGACCTTTGTCGCGAGTTAAATATAGACGTAAAAATCTTCCCTATCCAGAAGGCTAATCTACTAGATGCGGAGCAAATTTTTGTGTGTAATAGTATTATGGGAATTTGGCCAATTATAAAGTTAGAGAGCAAACAATTTGTTGTTGGTGATTTATCACGGCATTTGCAACATGCTTGGGAAAAACTAGCTAGGACTAAATGCAAGAGGGAATAAAGGTGCGTATATGCATTAGCAGAATACTGATGATAGCCACTCTATGTGGCATACTAGCTAGCTACTTGTTTTTACGAACGATATACACGCCTTTAAAGCAAACTACAGAACCTCAAACGATTAGTATTACAAAGGGGATGTCTGTTCGAGGCGTTATGGCGCTATTAAAAGAACAGAAAATTTTAAATGATTTTCAAACGAAAGCATTTTTTATTTGGGTTAAATTGAATAATGTTGAAAAGAACTTAAAAGCAGGCACTTATATACTGCAAGGCAAGTTATCCCTGAATCAAATTATGAATATATTGGTCAGTGGCAAAGAGGCTCAGTTTGAATTAATGGTTATTGAAGGTGACACGGTTGCTGATTTCAAAGCGCAGCTGGTTAAGCACCCTGCGATTTTAAAAACCATAGGTAGCATGTCTGACAAAGCCTTAGCGAAATTGTTGGGCTCATCATATGAAAATTTAGAAGGAGTTTTATTTCCTGACACTTACCATTTTCCAAAGAATACCCCTGATACAATAATATTAAAGCTGTCCTATGATACTATGCAAAAGCATTTGAATAAGGCATGGGATAACAGAGCTAAGCATTTAGCGGTTAAGACACCTTATGAGGCATTAATACTGGCATCGATTATTGAGAAAGAAAGTAAGGTCGCGGAAGAAAGAGCTATTATTTCAGGTGTCTTTCATCGCCGGTTAGAAAAAAATATGCGCTTACAAGCGGATCCGACTGTACGCTATGGTATGCCTGCAGAAGCAGAGAAAATTACACGTAAAGATTTGAGAACAAAACACCCGTATAATACATATGTGCATAAGGGATTGCCGCCAACCCCCATTGCTTTGCCTGGGTTAGCATCCATTCAAGCGGCCCTGCATCCGGATAGGAGCGAGCTACTATATTTTGTGGCCAAAGGAGATGGTAGTCACTATTTTTCTGAGGATTTAAAAGAACATAATTTAGCAGTTAAAAAATATCAATTAAAACAAAAAATAGAGGAAGGGGGCTTAATTGAGTAAAGCACCAGCAGCCAAAATGATCTCTTTAGAAGGGATTGAAGGGGTCGGTAAAACGACCAACATGGATTTTTTAGAAAAATTACTCCGCCAGAAAAAAATAGATCTTGTCCGGACACGTGAACCGGGTGGCACCGTTATCAGCGAAGCCATTCGTCAAATCCTATTGCGCAAAGATGATGAAGCCTTATTGCCTTTGACAGAAGTTTTATTATTATATGCCGGTCGGCACCAGCATGTACAGCATGTGATTCAACCTGCGCTGGAAGCGAACAAATGGGTTTTGTGTGATAGATTTTTTGATGCCACAATCGCTTACCAAGGTGGTGGTCGAGAAATTTCTGTAGAAAAAATACTGGAGCTAAATAAATGGGTTTTGGGTAATTTTAAACCAAATGATACCATTATCTTGGATGCGCCTGTTCCTGTTGCGTTAGAACGTATCCAAAAACGCAAAGAACTTGATCGTATAGAGGAAGAAAAAGTAGATTTTTTTGAGCGGGTTCGCGCCCAATATCTCGCCTTGGCTGAAAGAGAACCTAAGCGTTTTTGGGTAGTGGATGCCTCTGGTGACCTAGAATCCGTGCAGAAACAATTAGAGTATATTGTTGGGGAAATTGTTCTTTCAGCTGATACCATTACATCATAGAGAAAAAAATGTCTTTTGAGCAGAGCCCTATTTGGCAGCAATTATTATTAGCAAAGCAGCGTCAACATTTACATCATGCGCTGCTTCTTTCTGGCAGCCAGCAAGGCAAAGAAAGATTTGCCTTGGCATTTGCAAAATACCTGTTGTGTGCCAATCCACAGGATGATACTGCTTGTGGTCACTGTCAAAGTTGCCATTTTTTTGACGAAGACTATCATCCAGACTTGTGTGTCCTGGGTAAAGATGTTGAAACTCGCGTTAAAATTGACGATATTAGAGAAGTCATACAGTTTTTATCTCAATCGCCTCATACCGCGCAAGTTAAGATTGTTGTGATTTGCCATGCACATTTATTAAACGTCGCATCTCAAAATGCTTTATTGAAAATCTTAGAAGAGCCACCGCAAAGTGTTCATTTTATTTTAACTAGTGCCAAACCACATTTATTGTTACCGACAATAAAAAGTCGTTGCTTAAGCTATGTTTTTAAGAGCATGACACAAAAGCAAGTATTGGAAAATCTAAAGACAGCCATTCAGCAACAATCAGAATTGAGTGCATTAACACGCTATTCAGAGCAAGAGTTACAAGCGCTATTATACTTGGCCGATGGCAATATAGAAGAGGTGTTAACTTGGTCTCAATCTCCTATATGGGAGCATCGAAATGCGTTGATCGGTGAGTTTATATTGGGTAATCTGCAGCACAATACAAATTTACAATCACACATGGTGCGTCACGCAGAACACGCACTATACTTTATATATTTGGCATTAAGTGAATGGATTCGCCAACAGATGAGCAGCGTGCCTGTAAATAGCTACATACTAAATCGTGAGTATACAAAACGGCCTCAATTGGATTTACAACCTTATTTTGAATACTTGTACCACATTGAGCAAGCCATTCAATCCGTCGCTCAGGTACCCGGGATAAATAAACTATTATTGTTTCAGTCATTATTAGTAAAAAGAAAGGCTATTATAGCTGTTAGCTAATAGCTTGGTTACAGGATACTCTCACCACCTACAATGTCCCGCAGTCAAGCATGGCAACGTAGGTAGAGGGGGAGCCGTTACAATTAAAGATAAGGATTATCGATGAATCAGGTTGAACCGGAATCAACGAGCGAGCCTAAAAAGCCGCGTACAGGTATGTTATCATTAACCATACGAGATAAAGCAGTTTTATATGCAGCATACATGCCCTTTGTAAAAGGAGGGGCGCTCTTTATTCCTACAAATAAAGCGTATACTTTAGGGGATGAAGTTTTTATGATGCTGAGTTTGATGGAAGAAAAAGAAAAACTATCCACTTCAGGCAAGGTTGTTTGGATTACACCAGAAGGCGCCCAAGGAAATAAAGCAACCGGTATTGGTGTTCAATTCACCGGGGACGAAGGACAAACTATCCGCAATAAAATTGAGACATATTTGGCTGGTTTATTAGAATCCGATCGTATTACTCATACCATGTAAGATATTAAAGTAAATTATTAAAGTAAATTATTAAAATAGAGAGTTTTCATGTTAATCGACTCCCACTGCCATTTGAATATGTTAGATTTAGCTGAATTTGATGGCAATTTAGATAATGTCATGAAAAAAGCAGAAGAAGCGGGTGTTAAACAGTTTTTATGCGTTTCAGTCACATTAGAAGATCATGCGGCATTATTAGATATCGCAAACCGCTATCCTCAAGTTGATATTTCTATTGGTGTGCATCCCAACGAACATGCGGGTATGGGTATTGATATGGCTGATTTGTATCAAAAAGCCCAACACGCACGTGTGGTGGCGATTGGTGAAACGGGACTAGATTATTTCCGCTCTGAAGGTGAGTTGGCTTGGCAGCAAGATCGTTTTAGAGGTCATATTGATATAGCAAAGCAATTGCAAAAGCCTTTAATTATTCATACCCGTGCAGCTAAAAAAGATACTATTGATATTATGCGTGCAGAAAAAGCAGATCAAGCCAGAGGCGTGATGCATTGTTTCACTGAAGATTGGACTATGGCAAAGCAAGCACTAGACTTAGACTTTTATATTTCATTTTCAGGCATAGTCACATTTAACAGCGCAAAAGAGTTACAAGAAGTGGCGAAAAAAGTGCCCCTCGAGAGGTTTTTAATTGAGACAGATTGTCCCTATCTCGCGCCAACACCGCACCGTGGCAAGATGAACCAACCTGCTTATGTAAAACATGTTGCTGAGTTTATTGCTCAACTCAGAGGTATGACTTTTGAAGAAGTTGCTAAAATTTCGACTGAAAATTACTATGCTTTGTTTGGACATACATCAAAAGCATAAAAAGTATTGATATATTTTTAGGCTCATCTGAGCCATTCTCGCTTTTGGGATAAGACAAGATGGCTCAGTAAACAGATTTTATGGATTATCAACGTCGCTTTCTTTTGCATGGACGAGGTGACGAGGTGTCTTTTTCTTCTCCTTTAGTTTCATCTTGTCGCTCTTCCTCATCGTCCGAAGAAGCTTCAGCTTTGAGGGCTGGGTTTGAAACCGGGAAACGAGCGGTCTGCTCTTGTGTTTCGTCATCACTACAGTCAGTACTATTGCCACTACTACTGTCACTTATTTCATCAGACGTTCTTTTGTATGGATGGGTTAGAGGTTTGAGTATTGCCCCAGCCGCGGAAGCGTCAGGTGCGGCTCCCCCCCTAGCTGCTAAAACTGCACTATTCAAGGTATCAGCTGCCCCAAGACTGCTCCAATAAAATGACGGTGGTTGAAAATCACTATCACTAGTCTTAAGTCTGTGTTCCAAAACAATTATGCGAGAATCCTCGTTTTGACCATTCATTGCCGCAAAAGAGGTGTTGTGTCTTGGTAGCGTGCGGATTCTCTCAGGTAGGGTATCCCTATTAATCAGTGTTGTTTCATAATACAATGAACTAAGATTAGGACACCTGCAAAATATTTCTTCTGGTAGCGAACTAAGAAGAGGGGTATGCATAAAATTTAATGAATTGGTTTTTGCGTGACTTTCTGTAAAGAGAGCGCAGGCCATGTCAGGAAAACGGGTTATATGCTTAATGTTAAGTTTTCGATTAATATCTTGGTCACCCCCTCGCATGTATCTTAGAGTTCTCCATATGTGAGTCGATGCTTTAAGACTATCGTTAATGAGCTCGATATTCATTTGAATAAGAAGTTTTTCCAGATGTATTAAAGTGTCGAGGTTATCGATTTTTGTAATACTTTTAATCACATCTAAGGCTGTTGATATTGATTTAGTAAGAGTTATGGGATGATCAGTAGCCGTTTTCTTGAAAAAAGCAATTTCTTGTAATTGGCGAGCCCTCATCGCTTGGAAGTGTAAGTCAAATGTTGCTTTGACATTTCCTGGGGCAATATTATCAGGAGCAGGTATTGTTTGATTAACTTGCCTTAAATCATTTAATTTGTCTGTCCATAATGCATCTTGAGCTAATACCTGGCGAGCGATGTTAGATGTTTGTCCAATTTTAGCAATTTCTACTTCTGATAGATGTTTCAATATGTTAGATAGTACATCAGGTGAGCATAGTTCTGCTTTTTGCCAATCAGTTAGTCTAGGAGCGGGTGCAGCAGAAGCATCAGCGGCAAAATCAGCAGAAGCGGCAGCAGCTGAAGCATCTGGATCTAAAGATTGTATTGGTGAATCAGAAAGTAAAGGCATAATTGTATTTACTACAGTAGTATTGTAAGTTGAATTACTATATATCTGTTAGGAAAACTTTATAAGGGGGAGAAATCCTATCCTAGATAAATGGTCTCTCTGGTTTAACAAAGTGGTTGTCTAAAAAGATAAATCTATTTAAAAGAAATTTTGTTGATATTTTTAACTAATATTCTGCTCACACATATTAGTTTTGTTGAGAGGTTATTGTGCCTGTACATACAACCAGTAGATTTTATAGCAGCGAGTGATAATAATAAAATACATACTCATGGATTGGAGTTAGTGTTGCTTGAATCACTTATGTCTGTGATAGGCCGTTTTAGTTTTGGAGCAGTCAAGCCGAATACAACAGAGGCTATCGAGCCATTTGTCTGCAGTGATAGTTTACCTATCATGAAAAATATATCGATGATAGATGCGCTCCAACAAATAGATTCTGCGTTATCAGAACTCCATGTCAGTTCGACAACAGATTTGTATCAGTTAAAATTTCTTAAGAAAATCGGTAAGCTTATATTAGATTTAGATACGCCTGGGCTTGCTTGGGAACCAGCCGTTGTAAAAATTTTAATATTAATCAATACACAGCATTTTAAGCTGGATTTGAGACATCTTAATCCGTTATTTCTGAAAATTATCATAAGGTGTGTTCTTTATTCACAGAGTCGTGCTATCTCAAGTAAAAGAAAATATTTTTTTTCTATTTTAAATAAGTATAAATATTTTAAAAAAGTATCACACATAGACGATGCTTTTAAAATTGCATTTTCCAATAATAACGCACTTGCTTTCGAAGATTTATTAGATCATAAAAACATCTTACCCAATGCAGACTTAATTAAATATGCCAATAAGTTTCAGTCAGGGGCATTGCCTAATTTACATTGTTATAATTTATTTCCATTATTAAATCCTGAGGACTATAAGAATAAAAAATGGCGCCAATTAACTTCATATGAAAAATTATATTGGTTGGCCTTTGATCAAGAGCACATGAAAAAACTGGCCCATAGAATAGGTTTAAAAGGCAATATTCAGTGTTATTGGCAAGGACATAGTTACTCAACATTGGGTATTAAGTTGCTAGATAAATCTGATGATATCGTAGAGCTTGAAGGAGAAGAGGAGGGGCGGTCTTTATTGCAATTTAAACGAAATTTACTCTTGTTTCAGGTGTCTATGCCGCAAGAAAAAATCATACTCGATGAGGCATTGTCTCATGCAGTCGAGTTAATCTCAAATGTTGAACCTATGCTTGAGCATCAATTTAAACATAAATTGAATGATAAAAAAAATCATATTTATATTTTCCCATTTATTGATGAGCATACTGCAACTGGATACCATACGGTTGATGGCTGGTATTATCAAATTAATATGGGTTTTTTAAGTGGTGATGAGCCTGGGATACATGTCTATAGAGTTCCTAACGAGTCAAGAGTGCTAACACATGGGCAGTTAACTAATTTGCAGTATAAGCATAAAACAGAGCATTTATACAACATAGAAAATCTTTGTGGCTTAAAAAAAATAGCTTATATTAAATTACCAGGCCAACCTTGTGGTAATTGTAGTTATGAAAGTTTAAAAGGGTTATTTTGTGCTATTTTGTTTGATAATTTATGTCAGACATATAGTTTGCCTGTTGCTGCAACAAAAACATTAACGTTGTACAGAATGTTTTGTGAGTATGACATTAATGATGCTATTTTTGACTATCGTCAGCATGCTTTATCTATTAATCAAGAGTTGATAAGGCTAGCATATTCTAAAAAACAAAGCTTGCTGGAAAGTCAGGTATTTGATGACACTAATTTTAGTGTAACAGTATTTTCTTCTGAAACAGACGATGAGTTACATTTTAATGAGTATCAAACCACATCACAGTCACGTGTATCTTTAAAGTGTCACTAAGTTGTACTTTAGTGTCGGTGAAATCAAGTATATAGCAGTATAAATATATTATATATTTAAATCTCACTTTGATTTTTTTCTCGTGACGCCAGGCGGTAGTTTTTTATCTGTCTTTTTTTGTTCGTTATAAAATTTTGCGAGCTTTTCTAATCTCAATTGTTTTTTGTGTTCTAAAAGCAGTGTTGAGGGCATAGCATTTTGCCTTTGCAACTTATTAGATTCAGAAGAAGTCGCTTGTATTTCGTTTGTTTTTGACGGCTGATTTTCTTTAGCGCTAGATGTTTCAAGTGATAAATGTTTGTATTCTTCATGTCTACTTTTTGTCCACTTGTTTACTTCGCCAGGAACGTCAAGTTTTAGCTCTTCTTCTGATAATTCAACTTTGGGATATTTTTTATATAAATCTGGTTGTGTTTGTTCGAGCATTTTTTTTAATGCGATACCTTTATCGTCATTCCAAATGCCGCCGCCAATAACAGAGGATATTACCATGCACTCTATATTTTTGAAGCGCTGCCATATTTTATTTGTGGCATCAAGACCTGTAACCTCAATTAGAGGTTTGTATGTTGTCCTTAATTCATCAGGCGTTGGTGCGGATGGTTTAATGTATTTTGCATGTCCCCCTTGATAAACTAGCGTGGCTCTATCGAGAGGTTTTTTTGAATCTTTATCAGTTATTCCCTCAAAAGGAAAATATGTATCTTTAAAACCAGATGAAGTACCACTTGATTCATAAAACCTTTGTGAAGTGGTTTCCCCTGTTTTAATAACGGTTATTTTTCGTGTGGCTTCTTCACTGCTAAACTCTATTGTGTTGTAAATACTCACGATTATATTCTCAAGTCTTAGGAATTTATATTGGTTGCTCTTTAATTGGATTTGACAATAAAGAGTAATAAAAGTTCAAGTGTTATAGCCAGTATAAGCATATATACACTATATTAGATCTAGCCACATTATTTGAAAAAGCACACAGTAAATTTTGATTATATTGGGTGAGTCAAAAACTTTGAAATGATATTGGGACACACGAGGTGTTTAAAGACACGCAATATAAAAAATTTTAGACAGACAAAATATCTAGCGCCATTAAAGGACGCACCATAACAAATATTGAAAAATATTGGTATATATGAACTAAAATTAGGGCAAAACTTTATAGGGAATCTATAAAATAATTGGTAATGTAGCTAGAGAATTGCTTCAAACACTATAGGAAGATAAAAATGTTTTAATGATACAATCTTTTAGTAACAGGAACTATTAAGAATATAAAATTCGCGCAGCCTGAATACCTTTAGCATTTCTAGCTCTATTTTTACTGAAGTTAATAAGGCAGCCTTCGCCTCCAATAGCATGAAAAAACTTATTCCGATGCCGTTTGATCATATCTATCCAAGTATTAGGGCAGAGATGAATACGTTGTAAGATTGGTTCAAGCACTTTGGGGATGGAGCCAAATTTATCATTCCTTAAAATTCTGCCAGTGTAGTCTACCAGTTCAAAATAATTGTTGAGAGAGTAATCAATTGAGGGGGCGCTAGACTCCGAGGTTAGTTCTTTGCTTGCAAACGGAGCAAGAGAATTGGGTTGTGTTATATTCACCCCATCTTTGTTTTTTTTGTGCGCTTGTTTTGTCGACGACTTAATTCGTTCATAAATTGATGTGAATTCCGATTCTTCCGGAGTTTGTGCCATTCCTGCTCTAATAGGATTGAGATCGACATATGCCATAGTATTGAGTAAAGCCGCATCATCTAATAATGCTTGTGACTTAAAACGACTTTCCCAAAATTTACCTGTGACTTTATCCTCCAAATTAGAGGCTCTCGCTAGATACTCATTTAAACATTTCATAAACCAACTGATGTCATACAGTCTGGTGCGCCAAAGCATTATTTTGTCACTTTTATTGTAGTTTGATTTGGCGTCAGTTGGAAAAATTTCAGCCCAACGAGATTGTACTTCGTCGTCCGACCAATTTAGAGCAGCCGGTTGATCTACAAATAAAACAAGGTGGTAGTGATTACTCATAATTGCATAGGCACAAATTTTAATTGAGAAAATATTTGAAAGTTCTTTGATTTTATTGACGAGCCATTGTTTTCTGTGGGAATAGTCCTGTTTAGTTTTTTTATTAAAACCACACAAATAGCTATGTCGAACACAACGCGCCGTACAGTGATAATATGGCGTTGCTTCAAGATTAATTTGCATAGAACGAGCTGACGTCATAACTTAAAAGTGAATTAATTAATGATAGGCAATAATACGCTGTTGTTGTTTTTAGAGTCAAGCTAGGCAGTGGCATATTATTAATTTCTTTATCATGGATGTCCTATTGGTTCATTATTAATGACGTAGACACACAAAATAATTTAATTTCCAGGAAAGATTATTTATATTAAAGGGATTGTGGCTCCACAAATAATCTTTTACTGGAATGGCTCTATTAATTTTGGCCACATATCTGAAAAAAAATACCCCCTATCTTGATTATATCAGTTGAATTATAAAAAACCCTTGAAAAAGATAAGGTTGTAAGACATGCGTGTTATTTGTTAAGAAAATTTCCTATGCTAAATTTGGAATGGGAAAAATAGAATAGAGCTCTATTATTTTTCTTTTAGGGTTGTTATGTTTAGTCTTTTATCACAAACCGTAGCCTGGGTCAGTGACACTTATTCCGATTTATATTACAGGTCCAGTGGACTATATAAAGGTCGTACAGATGAGCAAGCATTTTATCATGCTTCAGTAAATGGCGATTTAGATGCCATGCGTTATTTTGCGAAAAAAGTGGATGTAACACAAGCACGTTCGAGTGGACAATGGCCTTTGCTGGATACTGTCGCAATGGGTAAGACTGATGCTGTACTTTTGTTGATTGAACTAGGCGTGCAGACTGATTGTATCAATTCTCAAAATCAAACAGCCATACATATAGCCGCTAAGCATGGATATACAAAAATTATTACGTGTTTAATTGCGCAAGGTGTGAATGCGACGGCGCTAGATAACAAAAGCCATACGGCATTATATTATGCAGCAAAAAATGGACGACTTGATTCAACGCATTACTTGATTTCGATTGGTCGGCGTAATCATCAAAGAAATATGGGGCAGGATTTATCCGCAAAAGGTAACTTAATATTATATCGATCTGTTATCACGGGGGATTCTGCTTTAGTTGATACATTATTAACTTATCCGGAGGTAAGCTCTGCTGCTGAAAAAAATGAGAATCTCGCTTTAAAATATGCATTAAGATATGACCATGTTTCCATTGTAGAAAGTTTGCTTAGAGTAGACTCTGTGAGAACAAAAGCGCTACTCGAAAGTGAAGATTCAAGATTAGCATTGCAAGCTCAAAATAATGAAAGCTCGATGACTAAGCTTAGTAGCGGTGAAGAAGGCGTTTTAAGTGCTGTGAAAAAAGCATATCAGCATAAATTTGATGAATATGGTCTTGGTGCGGTTTTACAGAACTTTCGTGAATATCTCGAATCTCAATATGAACTAAATCCAGCGAGATCAAGAGCTGGTATATTACCGCATGGATATAATACAGATCTTGAGTCTCAAGAACCCTACTATAAAAACATATATCATTCTGCATGGCGTTTTGTGTTTGGTAGACCAAACAATCCTTGGATGTCAGAGGATGCCCTGTTTGTTAGGCGTTACCAAGATGGGCGGAAATGTGCGGTGATACCTCAAAAAGCTATGATAGATATAGCCTACTTATGGTTAGCGGCATCAGATAAAACCTTTAGACCTTTGCCTGGATTTACCCATGAATCAATTAAGGCTCTTTTCACTAGGCAAATAGCATTAATCGGCCGTTCTCATAATTGGGATGATGGTATCGATAATCTTCAAGGCGATAAACCTTCTTGTCCTGGAGGGCTTGCCAAACGGCTTATTCAGTCTGTACAAGGGCATCCCCTATTAGAGTTGCCAGAATCGCGCAATTTAACAGTTAGTATTTTAAAAAGATTTTTTACTGAAAATATTGTTGCTCAAAACCCAAAGAGTTTACAAACCGTTTCAAAAAAATTGTCGTGCTTAAGTTATACGCAACTAAAGATGTTATCTTCTGCACTGGATAATAAGTATATTTTGCTTAGTTCGTTAACGCGAGAGCAAGAAGCCGCTCTTAGATATTTAACGCCTTCACGAGAGACGATTGAGTCGTTCAAGCAACGTTGTTTTATCAGGTTTGGTTATAAAAGAATTCTGTGGCCACAAACTAGGCAGCTTGATTTTCATGGCTCTAAGTTCGTTGATTATAAATCTCTTATATTATATTTTTCAAACAATATGGGGGCTTGCTTTTATGGTGAAATTAAAACCATCCTGAAAAGGTTGATTGAGGCTAAACGGCTGCATAGAGAACGTGCTGATACTGATGGAAAATCATTATTTTATTCGATTGAGCCTAGTCAGCATGCCTCGTCATCGTCCGCTGTTTATACCGTGAATAATGATTTCGAGGCATCAAAAACAACCAGAGGCAGGAAAAGAGATATTTCAGAAAAAGTTGCAAGTGATATTTTGAGTGGTTCAACTCAAGTAAGTGCTAGTAAGCGACAGAGAAGATAACATTACTGTTGCGAGCGTCGCTGTCAGCTTTGAAATGAATAGCTTGTAAGTGTATGCCGCAAACTTTTATAGTAATTTACGAATTAGAATTTATTAGAGCGGAATGAGTTTTTGATATAGTTGATCAACTTGTTGGGTTTTATAATATATATTTTTTGTAGTAAGCATTACCCTATATAAAATACCCTGTTTACTTTTTGTTTTTTTTTTGCCTAGAATAAGCTAAGGCTAATAACTTCTGCATGTAAGGGAATATATGTTAAAGTTTATCTACTCTTGTATTGTGGCTCTATTTTTATATGTCAGTCCAGCTTATGCTGCTAAAGTTGCTGTTATCGGTGGTGGTGCAGCGGGTGTGAATACAGCTTTTTTAACAGAAGAAGCTCATGATGTGACAATATATGAAGCAGGGACCAGTGTCGGAGGCCATGTTAAAACTGACTTGGTTAAGGTAGCGGGGCAAACTGCCGTCATAGATGCCGGCGCTGAATACTTCAATAAAATTTCCTATCCAAATCTTGTTAAGTTATTAGAATATTTGTTAATTGCGACAACCGCCTTTACATTAACGGTCAATTTTTTTCATCTTAATAAAAAACAGAATTTGGTTATGCCCCCAATTCACGATCATACAATTGAATTTAATTCTTTTAGACCAAGCAATTTACTAAAATTAATTCAGTTAAAATGGGTTATATATCGTGGACGGTCGATATTGGATAGCAAAAATTATAGTGTAACACTGGAATCTTTTTTGGAAAATCTAATATTATTTCGTGGCTTTAAGGATAATTTTTTATATCCTTTTTTAGCGGCACAATGGGGTGTGAGTGTTTTGGATGTAAAAAATATATCTGCATATCAAGGTTTAAAATATTTAATTAATGGAAATGACGCAAATAACGAATGGTTAGAAGCAACCAATGGTTTACATAGTTATATAGAGGCTTTAACCAGTAAACTCAGTAATACTAATATACAAACAAATGCAGCAGTGCAGTCGGTAATTAAGCAAGATCATCAATATAAAGTAACGCTTGAGAATGGCGGGTATGAATTATTTGACCATGTTGTTTTTGCGGTTAATCCCAAAATTGCAGGGAAATTATTAGAGAACTCTAAAGGCACCGAAGCTTTATCCGATACATTTAAAAAAGTACACACTTTCCCTACAAAAATTGCTTTGGCAAAAGCGGAAGGGGAGAATATGAGGTTTTTACCTAAAGAGAATCCTCAGGTTATTAATATTCGTTATGATGGTCAAAATTCTGCTCTTGCAATGTATAAAACGTGGAAGACAAAAGATGATTTACCTGCGGTTATCAAAACATGGGTTACAAATGATATTCGTGCCGATGATGATAAGTCTGGTCCATTAGCTAATGATGTTTCTATTCATGAGTTTGAACATGTTTATATGGATGTTAAGTATTATGAGGCATATAAGGCCGCTAGAGCAGAGGAAGGCAAAAACGGTCTCTGGTTCCCAGGTATCCATGAAGACGATTCGCATGAAGGGACACTCAATGCAGTGATTAATGTTGCAAGGCAGTTAGCACCAGAGAGTCGCCGTCTTGGTATCTTTGCTTAATAGATCTGAAAAAAAAATTAAAATTGGTTAAAATAGGCCAATATAAAATAAGTATTTTTTAAGGACTCAATTGTCAAAGCTCAGCCCCCTACAAAATTATTGTCTAGAGCATATGCAAATAACGCAATGGCGAGAATTTAGCCAGGAAGATGTTTTTCGTAGCCAGAGTTGTTTTAAATATTTTGTGTACTACGAAGCAGAATCCTTGCATGCAGAGCAAGATGTTATTTTGTTAAATAACATATGCGGGGCGTTAGCTTGGGATAAAAGCGAAATTAGTTTTAAGGGAGTAAATAGTAGTTTTGATGTTTCTGAGCTAAATACTTCAGGTATTGTTTTGTGGTTTGGTTTTCAGACCGCTACTCGATTAGGCTTAATTCAAAATAGCGATATTCAGCAGGTTGGTAATATTATTTTCTGCCCCAGTCCGCAAAGCATCCAGAAAGATGTGGCGTTAAAAAGGCAGGTATGGGAAAAGTTAAAGCCTTTGAAAAACTAGTGTTTTATCAATAGCAATGAAAAATAAATTTGTATAGCTGAATTATGTTGAATTGGTTTACTGTCTATTCTATGGGGTTGGCCATTTAAGTTTAGAATTTAAATACCAAAAAAAAACGCTCATATTGAGCGTTTTTTTATTTTAACAGAAGAATTAATCGTCTTCACTCAACTCTTCTAAGTCTTCTATCAGCTCGTCAAAGTCTTCATCTTCTTCTGGCTCAAGCATGGCAATGTGATACACCGTAATATCTTCGCTAAGCTTATAAATAATGTCACCAAAATCAAAGCAAGATAGGATAATGCTCGCATCATCATCTTCACGTAGAACAAGATCAACATCTTCATCCAGTTCTTCATCATCTTGCGATAAACGCTCGATAAGGTGGCCAATCAGTTCGATTTGCTCTTCTTCATCAAGCGCATCTAATTCTTCCATTGCACGGGCATGAAAATTGATATCAATATCAAGTTCTTCTTTAATTTCAGGGAAAGAGATAACTTCATTCTCATCTTGGTCATCAACCCTAGCAATGCCTTCAATAGCGTTGTCTAAAGTGTCTTGCTGCATTATAAAAGAAAGAGCCAACATAACTGTTTCACTTGTAGAGATTTTGAGTTGCTCTGTGATGTCTTCTAGTTCTTCAAGCAATTCGTCAGGAATTTCAATCGTTAATTTTGCCATAATGGTTAAATCTCTCAAATGTTAATGTTAATTTATATCGAGCATACTATGGGGCTTACCCTCAATAATCAAGCCTTCTTTACCAATATCCTAAAAATTTCCACCATGGAATGCCAATTCCGCACCAGATAGCAATATTAATTAGGCTGACAAGAAAACCAATGCGCCACCAGTCTTTTATGTCGACATATCCGACGCCATATAGTAGCGGGGCTGGAGCGAGGCTGTAATGAGTTAGACCACCAAATAAATTGCTGGCAAATGTTAGGACAAAAACAGCGAGTAACGGTGGAGCGCCTAGCACAATAGCAAGTCCTAAAAATGCCGGAAACATTGCGCTGACATGCGCTGTGGAGCTCGCAAAGAAATAGTGTATATAAAAATAAATTAAACAAATAATGGGGAGAGCTTTTGTCCAATGATAGTCACTGAAGTAACCTTCAACATTTGTGGTGAACCAGGATAAAACGCCTTGATCGGTCAATTGTCCTGCCAACATAATAATAATACAGAACCAAAAAAATGTTTCCCAGGCCGTGTCGATTTTCACTAGAGATTTCCACTCTAAGACACCGGAAACCAGCAGTACAGTCAAGCCAACCATGCCAGCAACAGCGGGGTTGATATACTTATTTAGCATCCACAATGTGAGTAATACGATTACGGTGAAGCCCATGATCCATTCACTGCGGCTTATTTTTCCCATGTCTTTTAAGTTTTGTTTAGCCAATATCGTGGCATTTGGGGTAACTCTAATTGAGGGCGGATAGATTTTGAATATAAACCAGGGAATAACAGCAAGGCTGATAATTCCTGGGACTATAGCCGCCAAGGCCCATTTGCCCCAAGTAAGGGCGATACTTTGGTCGGCGGTTAATTTGGCGATTAAAGGGTTAGCAGCCATCGCCGTCATAAACATAGCAGACGTAATGGTTGTGACCTGAAATGCGGTAACCGTTAAGAAACCACCAATTTTTTTTGAGGAGCTACAATTGGGGAAGCTTTTATATGAAGTGGCAATACTGCGAACAATGGGAAACACGATACCGGCAGCTCGACCTGTTACACTTGGAATGGCAGGTGCTAAAATTAAATCTGTTAGCATTAAGCCATAACTTAAGCCTAGGGTTTTTTTGCCAAAAATTGCGGTAAAAAAGTAAGCAATGCGTTTACTCAAGCCTGTGACATTAAAGCCTTTTGCAATAAACAGCGCAAAAAGCACGAGCCAGACGACCGTGCTGCTAAAAGCTGAAAATCCTTGTTTCGCTGTAATGAGATTCGTTAAAATAGCTATTTCTAAAGATATTAAAGCAACAGCCCCCATGGGTAAGGGTTTTATCACCAAAGCTAGGATAGTAGTAACAAATAAACCTAACACATGCCAGCCACCTACCTCCAGACCGTTTGGGGCAGGTGAAAACCAAAATGTAAGACCAATCGCAAGGCAAATGAACAGTTGTATAGGCTTTAAGCTACGTTCAGTTTGTTCTGGCGTAGATTGTTCATTATCAGACATGCAGTGCTCCACTGTTGATGAATTAATTTGAAATAGGTTTTAATTTAATTTGAATTGAAAGGCGAGTTAATTAGCTTAGTTTTAATTCTAAATGATACGTTGTATTTTCTAACTAAACCGTCAAAAATGCAATGTGTGATTTGCAAAAGTTATGTGTTATTGTGCTGAGTTTACAAATGAACGAAAAATCCCACAAAAATATCAGGCGCTTATTTGTTATTTTGGTCTATATACTAAAGACCAGATGGCGCTTATATGGTCTAAGTAGACCAAAATAGATTAAAATATGTGCAGTTGTGAATATGCACAAACGAGGTTTTAAAAGAATGTCATCAAGCGCAGATGAAATACAAAAAAGACGCACTTTTGCGATCATCTCTCACCCGGATGCGGGTAAAACCACGCTCACTGAGAAGCTATTGCTTTATGGTGGTGCGATACAGTTGGCCGGTACGGTAAAAGGCCGTAAGGCCAGTCGTCATGCGACATCTGACTGGATGGAGTTAGAACAGCAACGGGGCATCTCTGTGACCACATCTGTCATGCAGTTTCCTTACCGTGAGCATGTCATTAATTTACTGGATACCCCAGGGCATGAAGATTTCTCTGAAGATACCTACAGAACGCTTACCGCGGTTGATTCCGCATTGATGGTAATCGATGGTGTAAAGGGGGTAGAGTCTAGAACCATTAAGTTGATGGAAGTTTGCCGTTTACGAGATACGCCAATTATTACTTTTATTAATAAGTTCGATCGCGAGAGTCGTGATCCAATAGAGTTAATCGATGAAGTTGAGCGTATTTTAAATATTCGTTGTGCACCGATGACTTGGCCAATTGGGATGGGTCAAGGTTTTCAGGGCGTATATGATTTAATCACCAAGGAAATTTTAGTGTTTCAGCCTGGAAAAGGGGAAAAGCTCAAAATCGCAGAAAAAGTAGAATCACTAGACGACCCCAAGTTCATAGAGAAGTGTGGTATTCATTACGATGCTTTTATGGAGCAATTAGAGCTGATTCAAGCGGCTGGAGATGGATTTGATCAAGAAGCATTCTTAAAAGGTGAGTTAACGCCCGTCTACTTTGGTTCCGCATTAAATAACTTCGGTGTTGATGCCATATTAGATGCCTTAGTAGAAAAAGCACCTTGCCCGCAATCTAGAGAAGCTCAAAGTCGTGTTGTGGAATCTTCTGAGTCAAAATTTTCTGGCTTTGTCTTTAAAATTCAAGCCAATATGGATCAAAACCACCGAGACAGGATTGCTTTTTTACGTGTTTGCTCTGGGCAATATAAAAAAGGTATGAAAATATATAGTGAACGTCAAAAGCGAAAAGTACAAATTTCAAATGCTTTAACGTTTATGGCAGGTGAGCGTGAGCATGTGGAAGAAGCATGGCCAGGCGATATTATTGGATTGCATAACTATGGCACAATCCAAATTGGTGATTCTTTTAGTGAAGGCGAAGATTTAAAATTTTTGGGTGTGCCTAACTTTGCGCCTGAAATTTTCAGAGCGGTTCGTCCTAAAGATCCCTTGAAAATGAAAGCGCTGCAAAAAGGCTTAACGCAACTATCAGAAGAAGGGGCCACCCAGGTCTTTAGGCCACTAGAGACCAATCAGATTATTTTGGGTGCTGTAGGGGTTCTGCAGTTTGATGTCGTCGCACATCGTTTATTGTCTGAGTATCGTGTTGAATGCGTCTATGATGCTGTTAATATGGCGGCTGTGCGCTGGGTCAAAGTGAAAGATGCAGAAATGTTGAAAAAATTCAAAGACAAGCACGCATCTAACTTAGCATTAGATAGTGCAGATTATCTCACTTACCTAGCTAGTAGTTATGTTAACCTGACGATGGCAACAGAGCGTTGGCCAGAGATTGAGTTTTTAGCCACTCGCGAACATTAATATAATATAGTTGCATCACAAGGAAGTGTTTCATGAGTAAAATAACCCACCAGCATAATATTGAAACTAGGCGTATACGCTTTGGGATCAATTTTGATCTACCAAAATATTGGAATCAAAATTGTCCTGTGAAAACACATATGTTTAATGCTGTGGCTATGTTGGCTCCTGCTTTTGAGAGATTGGCTATTACCAGTGTATTACCCTACCAAGCTCAGATTACGGATGCTGTTTTAAAGCAGCAAGTCCAGGGCTTTATTGGGCAAGAATCTTCCCATGGCAGTGAGTTTATACGCATGCAAAGCGTTTTAAAAAAACAAGGCTATGATCCCAGGCAAGTTGAGAAAAAAAACGTCAAAAGGTTTGTGGCATTCAGTAGTGCTTTATCACCAGAGATGCACTTGTCGTTTACATTGGCCGCCGAGCATGTCACGGCTATCATTTCAGATTTATTATTAACGGATAAGCAATGGTTAGAAAATGCAGAGCCAAAAGTCGCTGCGCTATGGCGTTGGCATGCCATAGAAGAAATAGACCACAAAGCCGTGGTGTTTGATTTATATCAATCTTTGGGACTTGGGTATTGGACGCGCATGAAAGGTATGTTGAGAATGACATTTGTGCTCAATGTATTTTTGATGGCGAATTACTGCCATTTAGCAAAAAAAGATGGACTGCTTTATAAACCTTCATTTTGGTTTAAAACGCTTTGGATTTTATGGGGTAAGCCAGGATTTGTTCGCAAGCAGTTTTGGGCCTACTTAAGTTATTTCTCACCTAAATTCCATCCTTGGAAAAAAAACAACCACAATCTAATCGAAGCTTTTAAGCGAGCATTTGCCCGGGATCCGAATCTCAATGTAATTGATTTTTTGAATAAATAATTATTTTTATCCTAACTCTAGAATTTATATGAATTTGATTGCTCGCATTGGTTCTTACTTAGCGGTAAAATAATTTCACTGTTAAAGGGAAAATAGCAAGTTGGAAAATTAAATGGATTTAGAGCAAAAGCAAGAAATCGTTGATTTAGAACAAGCTCAATACGATGGTGAGCTTACTTTTAACCAAGATGAAGTTATCACGTTAGCTCAGCAAGAAGATCCAAGCGAGCTTTTAAATTTGGATCTTATTTCAAATCCTCCAATCTCCCTAAAAAATGAAGAGCAAAAAAGTACTGATGAAGCATTTTCAAATGGGCATGTTGGTTTAGTCCCAAAAATTTCTCTAGCAGATACGGGCAGTTTGACACAAGTTGACAGTGTCGCACGAGATTTAAGTATTTTGGCACCTGGACCTAAGCTTGCAGAGTCAACAGCATTAGATTTTACTTTGAATGTGGTGACTTTACCTGCTATCAGAGCGATTGATAATCAATATAATCTCAATAAAATCGGTCATAAAGTTATTCATGAAATAACACATAATGTCGATTTTAACTTGATGCCAGAAGGATCTATCATTGATTCTAATAATTGGCTCGTTGATAATACCAGTATCACTGTTTTGAACTCAGGACTGGGGCCAGATAAAGCAACCGTCATTAATTCTAATAATGTCAATAATGGTGAACAGAATCTACAAGCGCCCTGGAGCAAAGGGAATATTCAAAATGAAGTAACGGGTCATATACTGATTATCGCTGATAATGATATTGATAGTAATCATGATGGTTTAATTGATCATCCGCTCCCAGAAGGTGCTAATCCAAGTGGGATATTAACCTTCAAGTTTGATACACCAGCTTATGAGTTTGGTTGGGATATTTTTAATTTAGAGTATGGGCCAGAAGTTCAAGCGTCTGAGATTATTTTTTATGATAAACATGGCCGAAATACAACCGTGCCATTTGAATCTTTTTTAGAGCCTGATTCCCCATTTTACGATAGTACCATTAGTTTAGGTTCGCATTCTGCCAATCGTATTAGTCCTATTAAAGTCGAAGATTTAGAGCTGTCTGAAATTATTAAGGTTAAGATGGTTGTTGCGGAAGAAGTCGGTGTGTCCCATTTTACATGGGAAGCACAGCAAACTGAGCTTAAGTCAAACCAAATACATGCTAATCTATTAGATAATGATGTGCTTTACGGACAAGTTGTCAACATTCAAAATATTCGTTTTTCCTTTGAGAGCGAAGCTGCAGCAAATCAGTATATTTCAGATAACCCTGCATTAAGTACTTCGCTCCATGGTTCGCAAGTTTGGATCCATTCTTTTAATCAAGACATTCCAACACCACTAGGCGGCAATCTCAAGATACAAGCTAACGGAGATTTTTTATATACGGTTTCTGATGAGTATTCCAAAGGCGAGCAAAGTGAAATCTTTACCTATGAAATACAATCAGCCAATGGTCAAAGCTCTCAAGCAGACGTTATCATTAATTTGCATGATAATGTACCCGTTGCCAATAATGTAGATAATTTTGCTCAAGCAGGCAATGGTGTCCACAATTATAATTTAATGTTGGTTTTAGATGTCTCCGGAAGTATGGGGGCAGAAATCTATAATCACACTCGATTAGAACTAGCTCAGGATGCCTTGATTCAGCTTATTGATAAATATGACCTAATTTCTGATAATTTAAATATTACGGTTATGCCATTTGCATCAAATGAAGGCTTAGATGGTGCTTTTGGATACCGAGCCACCAGTATAGATGATGCCAAAGATTTCATTTTGCGTAAAAATGCCCACCAGGTAGATGGGATAAAAATACAAATGATTAATCCTGATACGGGAGAGGCTTTGGGTCGGTCTACGCATTATGATACTGCTTTATACCATGCTCGAGAAAATTTAGAGCAAGATATTACTAACCCTGATTTAAACAATTTCCAACATACGGTTTACTTTATTTCAGATGGTGTCGCTAACACAGGACATTCAGCATTAGATCAAGGTAATTGGCCAGATGAGTGGGGTAGTTGGCATGACTTTATTCAAAACACAACATCTGAAGTGCCTACTGCACAGGTTGCCAATATTGATGTGTTTGCTGTAGGAATTGATGCTAATGAAAGCCTATTAGAACCCTTAGAGCCTATTGCCTCAAAACCAGAAAATATCATTGAGCCCGATTCTCAATTATTTACTTTTTCTCAGCAGTTATTGGGCACTTTGCCTGAAATGTTAGAGGGCAATGTCTTGGTTAATGACTTATATTGGGCTAATGAAGGCCTTGTGACTAAGATAAGCTTTATCGTAGAAAATGCTCAAGACTTTATTGCTATACATCAGCTCAATAATATTGGTGCGACTGTGAGCAACAATAACCATACTGTTAACATTCCATTGCCTGATGATGGCTCAATTATTACTATCCCTACACCTACGGATGGAAAATTAATCTTAGACAATGGCGGTAATTATCAATATGTTCCTTCTTTTGTCGAGAGTCAGCATAATGAAATTTTCACCTACACTTTATTTGATAAAGCGACCAAAATTTCTAAAGAGGCCAACTTAACAATACATTTATATTCTGATGATAATGGGGCAGAGCAGTTATTAGGTAATCATCATAATGACTTATTATCAACCGAAGGTCTGAGTGGGGCGATTTATATTGAATCTGGTCGGGGCGATGATAATATCGTGATTGATTTCATGAATCAGTCAGTGTCATCGATTTACATTAATGACTTATTGTCTGCGCAGCAAAACCAGTTACATTTCAAGAACGTATTTGATACAAATTTTGATGGACAAATTAATATTCAGGATGTCTTTTCAAGCTTTGAACAAAACCAAGAAAATGCAAATGTCGTTGTGCAACTGAATAATGCGAACATAGGTGCTAATTTTTCAGGAACAGAATTAATATTTGAAAATATAGGGACTATCCCAGGACCACAAGTTTCTGATTTAATTGAACACTTAGATAATATGACCAGTGTCTTAGATGTGATTTAGAATCATCTCATGTGCTGAAGTTCATGAGCGTAGCGAATAAGCACTCCCACTTCAAAAAGTGGAAATATTATTCGCTTCGCTTATTAATAAAATATATTTCATTATGTATGCTAAGTATGCCCTAAACCTATTCTAACCTGTTCACAAGCCAAGGCCATTGCTTGTTTGGGGATAGTGATATTATTATAAAATCGCATGAACCCATGGATCATGCCATCGAATCGTTGGTGGAAAATAGGCACATTTGCTGCTGCTAGCTTTTTCCCATATGCTTCTCCTTCATCTCGCAGTGGATCATATTCTGCGGTAATGATGGTAGCGGGGCATAGATTATCAAAACTGTCTGATAGTAAGGGTGAAATTAAAGGGTGTGAGCGGTCTTCTTCAGGCTCAAATCCTCGTTCATCTAGCCAGTCAATAAACGTATCATCTAGCATATAACCTTGACCGTATGCTTTTTTTGAGGGTGATTTATTGATGAAGTCTAGCATAGGATAAAAAAGTGTTTGATGCTTTAAAATAGGATCTGATGCAGATTTTAGTTTGTGGGTACAACTTGCCGCAATTGTGCCGCCAGAGCTTTCACCCCAGATAGCTAATTTATTAGGGTCAATTTTATATTGAGCTGCGCGCTCTCTTACATGGTGAATGGTATCGATGCAGTCATACAAATACTTAGGGTACTTGTGTTCTGGTGCCAATCGATGGGCAATATTTATGACTTTCATATTAGATTGGTTTGCTATTAAGCTACAATATTGATTACAGGGATCTAAGCGACTCATGATAAATGCTGTTCCAGAAATGAAGAATATAGCGGGTAGTTCTTGTTCTGGATCAGTATTTATTGGTGTAAAGCACCTAGCGTGTACTTCTGGATTAACGGTGATATCAATAAAAGGCGCTTCAGAAGTACGTATGACAGGATGATTTAAGTAACTTCTCATCATTTCAATAGAAAATGTATGTAATTGATCAAAATTATTTTTATAAGCAATTCTAAGGAGTCGCTTTATTGCAGGATTTAATGGCATAGTAATGTTGACTTCTTTTAGGATATTTTGGTTTGTATGTGATTAAGATTTCTAGAATTTTGAACTTAATATGTCAGTTCTAAAAAGCTTAATATTCTTTGTTCCATATAGCTATAAAATGGATTCCATCGGAGTCTGAGAATGTCGCCAGGTGGAATCTGTAGAATACCACGCTCGCCATATAGGGCAAGGGCCCCCAATTGTAATTCATTATCTTTATCCATTTCACCATATAAACTATCATTTCTCGGGAAGGGTAGAGCCACGTGAGAAAGTGAGTATAAATTAGCTGGCCAATATAATGCTAGTTCCTCTTTAACTTCTTTGGATTTAGTGTTGTCGTAGGTCACTGCATGCACTTCTGCGCTGTTGGGCGATATATTTGTGATAAGCGTGGTTTTGAATTTATTCTCTTGTTTTGTCACTAAATGAAACAATTCATCTCTACTGGTGAAATTAAGCAGTGTTCTCATCTCACTATAACGGTTCATATCAAAGATAATTAACTCGTGTTTTGGACTGGATAATTTACGATATAAATTATTAATCAGCGCGGTGGTTGAGACGGTATTATCAACTGCAGATTGAAAAGTCATAATCGGAGGGAGTTGGTGAATATTTTTTTGTTTTTGATGTTTGTTCAAGTCGGAATGTAAATTTTTTGTAATTCTATTCGCTTGAATGCCTGCGTTGAGGGCAAATGAATTATATTTATATGGGTCGTATTCAGAATGAATAGAATTCCAGGCTAGTTTCTCCAGCCCGAGAAGGTGTCCGAGTCTTTCTTGTACAAATGCATACCCAGCTAATTTTGTCACCCCAATTTCGGGTGAAATAAGTACAATGTTTTTAATTTTAGGCAGGCTTGGGTCATCTATCGTATTTAAAGCATAATTTAATGCCAGGGCACCGCCATTCGAGTAGCCTACGATGTAGATTGGTTTATCGCCAATCAGATTTTTTAAATGTTGGATGGCAATTTTAACGGCGCTGGCCATGTCTTCCCATTGGGTGTTTAATAATCCAGAAGGCGCGGTACCATGTCCAGGTAAACGTAATCCGATGACATGGGCCTGGTAACGGTGCAATGTTTGCCCAATACTGCGAAGGCTATAAGGTGAGTCTGATAAGCCGTGTAGTAGTAATACACCGGCTTTGGGTGTTGGGCGAGTAAACTCAAAGCTTTGATTCCAATTTTGTGGCCATCTTTCGGGAGAGGATAAACTTTTAGAATAAAAACGATTTAATTTTGTTTTTTGTGCTGCGGGTATATTTTGAATGATTTTTTTGTCAAGTTCTTGGAATAATTTTTCTTCCAATGCCATGTATTCTTTAAAATTTTTAATCTTTGATTTTGTTGTGTATTCCGATTTTAAAATATCCAGATGCCAAATGGATAATCCTTGTCGGTTTTGAAGATAAAGGACAAACACAATTGTGGCGGTAATTATGCTGCCTAAAATACAATAGAACAATCCATGTATTAGCTTCCAGCTTAGGTGGGCAAAATCCATTTTGCGATCTCCTGATGATTTAATACCAAAGTATAGCCATTCTATTTCTATATACAATAAAGACTTGCTAGGGGCATTTTCCTTCTCCTGATGTCAGGAGAAGGTGCCCGGAGGGCGGATGAGGTTAGATATGAAAAGGTATATCTTATTTGGTCAAACCGTTTATTAACCCTCACCCGGCCTTCGGGAGCCCTCAGCCAAAATTGGTAGAGGGGAAAGATTCACTTCGTTTATCTACAAATTTATTTATATATTACAAAGCCGCTATTTTCTCATAATGCTCATTAAGCTTTGCCAGCTTAGCTTCGGCAATTGATAATCTATTTCTTTCTGTTTCAACAATTTCGGTTGGTGCTCTTTTGATATAAGCTTCATTTTGCAATTTGTTATTAAATTGCGCTATGTCTTTTTTCAGCTTGTTCATTTCTTTTTCTAAACGAGCACTTTCTTGTTCTTTGTCGATTAATCCTTTTAACGGGATGAGCTGCGCCATTTCACCAACAATGCTGGCTGCTGACACTGGGGCATCTTCTTTTGATTCAATGCAATGAATCTCTGAGACTTTGGCCAGTTGTTTTAAGTTGTTTTCATAAGCCGAAATAATTGCTTTGTCTTCTGTGTTGCCACCGACACACACCACGGGTAATGGTTGACTAGGTTTAATATTCATTTCTGCACGTATGGTTCTGACATTCGTGACAAAAACTTTAATCCAAGCAATTGTAGATTCCGACGCATCATCTAAAAGCTTCGATTCAACAACAGGGTATTTTTGTTGCATGATGGTTTGATTTTCAGATTGCCCGGTATTCAATAAAGTGTTGGTTTTTTGCCAGATTTCTTCTGTTATATAAGGAATAATCGGATGGAATACACGTAATAACTCATCCAGTACTTTGACCAAAGTATATCGGGTGCCTTGTTTAAGCTTTTCATTCTCCGAATGTGTCAGTATGGGTTTGGTAAATTCCAAATACCAGTCACAGTATTGATCCCATGTAAACTCATATAACGCGTGCACGACTAAATCAAATCGATATTCATCGAAATGCTTGGACACTTGTTGTTTTGTTTTTTGCCATATGGATAAAATCCATTGATCATAAACTGATAATTCACGGTCCTTGTCGGACTCACCTAAGGAATGATTTTCAACATTCATTAAAACAAATCGTGATGCATTCCAGATTTTATTGCAAAAGTTTCTATAGCCTTCAACTCGTGGCAGTTCAAATCGAATGTGCCGTCCATTAGTTGCAAGTGCGGCAAATGTTATGCGTAGTGCATCGGTGCCAAAGCTTGGGATGCCATCTGGGAATTCTTTGCGCGTGGCTTTTTCGATTTTTGTTTTCATTTTCGGCTGCATTAAGCCATAAGTACGCTTTTGTAATAGTGACTCTAAATCAATCCCATCAATCAAGTCGATTGGATCTAAAATATTGCCCTTGGATTTAGACATTTTTTGTCCATGAGAGTCTTGAATCAGACCATGTACGAATACAGTATGGAACGGTACTTTATCAGTAAATTTTAATCCCATCATAATCATTCTAGCGACCCAGAAGAAAATAATATCAAAGCCGGTGACCAAAACATTTGTAGGATAATATTTTGCTAGCTCTGCTGTATCATGGGGCCAACCTAAGGTTGAGAAGGGCCAAAGAGCGGAAGAAAACCAAGTATCAAGTACGTCTTCATCTTGTTTTAGATTAGCTGTGCCTAAGCTATATTTATTCCGAACTTCTTCCTCATTATGTCCAACATAAATGTTGCCGCTATCATCATACCAAGCAGGGATTCTGTGTCCCCACCATAATTGACGACTAATACACCAGTCTTGGATATTGTTCATCCATTCGTAATAGGTGTTTTGCCAATTTTCCGGGACAAATTTTACTTTACCATTTTGAACCACTTCAATTGCTTGGGCTGCTAATGGCTTGGCTTTGACAAACCATTGCGCTGTCAAATAAGGCTCTAATACTTCTCCAGAGCGGTCACCACGAGGTATCTTAACTTTATAAGGTTCAATTTTTTCAAGTAGGTTTAATTTTTCTAGATCTTCAACAATACGCTTTCTTGCTGCGAATCGATCTAAACCTTGGTAAGCGACCGGCGCATTGCGGTTGACTTTGGCGCTATCATCAAAAATATTAATCATTGCTAAGCCATGGCGTTTGCCCATTTCATGATCGTTAAAGTCATGGGCGGGAGTGATTTTAACGCAGCCGGTTCCAAACTCTGGGAGCACTGTGTCATCGGCGATAATATTAATTAAACGATCACTCAAAGGCAACTTAAGGTTTTCACCAATCAAATGTTTATACCGTTCATCATCCGGGTGTACGGCAACGGCGACATCACCTAACATTGTTTCGGGCCTAGTGGTTGCGACAATCATATGCTTTTTATCATTATTAGCTAGTGGGTAACGCATATACCATAAAAAACCGTCTTCTTCTTCAGAGACCACTTCTAAATCAGATACCGCAGTGTGTAATTTGGGGTCCCAATTAACCAAGCGTTTGCCTTTATAAATGAGTCCTTCATCAAATAAACGCACAAAAGCTTCTCTTACCGCTTCGCTGCGTTCTTCATCTAAGGTAAAACATTCACGGCTCCAATCAACGGATGCACCTAAACGTCGCATTTGTTGACTAATTTTACCGCCTGATTCCTCTTTCCATTCCCAAATTTTATCAATAAAGGCTTCTCGCCCTAAATCATGTTTAAATTGGTTTTGTGCTGCTAATTGACGTTCTACGACCATTTGTGTCGCAATACCTGCATGATCGGCGCCACTTTGCCACAGGGTTTGATAACCGCGCATACGATGGTAACGAATTAAAGCATCCATCAATGTGTCCTGAAAAGCATGTCCCATATGTAAGCTGCCCGTTACATTGGGTGGCGGTAACATAATGCAATAGGCTTTTTCATTGGGTTGAGGCGCAAAATAGCCGCTTTCTTCCCAATGCTGGTACCATTTTTTTTCAAGACTGTGCGGTTCGTATGTTTTTTCCATCATGGCAGTTATTATCTTATTTACATCTGTTTAATAGGTATTGAATTAATAAAGGTATAGGTTTGCCAGTAGCACCTTTTTTGTTGGAGGCGGTTCCAGCAATATCCAAATGCGCCCAATGAAATTTTTTGGCGAATTTAGATAAAAAGCAAGCGGCTAGTATTGTGCCTGCGCCTGAGTTATCAGTTGCAATATTACTCATATCAGCAAAATTTGACTTTAGGCTGCCTTGGTAATCATCCCAAATGGGTAGTTGCCAACATCTATCTCCGGCTTGATTACCGGCATGCAATAGATCATTTGCTAAAGGGCTATGATTGCTCATTAGGCCTGTCGCATGATAACCCAAGGCCACAATAACCGCTCCGGTTAGCGTTGCCATATCAATGACCACATCTGGGTTGTAACGTTCACAGTATGTCAAAGCATCCGCTAATATGAGCCTGCCTTCTGCATCGGTATTTAAAATTTCTATGGTTTGGCCAGACATACTCGTGACGATATCATCAGGGCGAGTGGCTTCAGGGCCAGGCATATTTTCACAACTGGCGATTACACCAATAACATTAAGCGGTAACTCTAATTCAGCAACGGTATTGATTGCGCCTAAAACAGCAGCGGCTCCACACATATCATATTTCATACCAATCATGCCGGTACTTGGTTTTAATGAGTTCCCGCCGGTATCAAATGTAATGCCTTTACCAACCAGGACAATAGGCTGCTGGCTTTTATCTCCTCCGCTATGGGACAAAGTAATAAATTTAGCCTCACTTGTACTACCGGCCGTAACGGAGAGCAAAGAGCCCATGCCTAAATCGGCCATCTCTTTTTCTTCTAATATGGAGACGCTGACAGATTTAAACTGTTTTGCAATATTTTTAGCCGTTTCTGCTAGATAGCTGGGTTTGCAAATATTGGGAGGCGTGTTACCTAAGTTTCGAGTCAAATTCATGCCAGTAGAAATAGCCGTGCCTATTTGTACCGCTTTTTCACACTGGTTTAGCTCGCGGCGGTTGCTTACCATATAGATAAGTCTTCTTAACGGCCTGCGGTCTGAGGTTTTTTTGCTTTTAAATTCGTCAAACCGATATAAACTTTGTGCACTGGTAACCGTGGCATCTTGTATTTTCCAGGCAATATCTCTGGTTTTGACTGAAATTTCAGGTAAGTAGGAGCTGACCTCCATTGAGCCGCTATCATTGAGTGTTTTGGTGGCTGTTTGAATTATTCGACGAAACTTCGCATCATCAATTTCTCGTTCTTTTCCGCAACCCACAAGCAGCACCCTATCTGAGAGCATATTTGGCACATTATGTAAGAATAATGTTTGTCCTATTTTACCTTCTAAATCGCCTCGTCTTAAGATATTGCTGATGTAGCCATCACTTGCCTTATCAATTAACTCTGCCGAATGACTTAATTTGCGTGGTTCATGTACGCCGACAACAACACAGGCTGTGCGTTGCTTTTCTGGTTGACCACTTTTAACAAGATGTTCCATTTTTGCCCCTAAATTCATATCAATAACTAAAAATATCGAATAGAATGTTTATTTTTTTCGTTGCAAGTAGGTATAATGACTTTTACATGCCGCTGTGTCAAAAGCCAAAGACCTTAATCAATGCTTAAAGAATATCTTGAAAAATTAAGATATTCTTGAATATTTATGCTTATTGTAACCAAATATAAGATTTAATGAAATTATATGATGATATTTTATTAAATTTCAACGGCTTGTGTCTTTCTGATTCTTTATTGCTATTGATGGTGGCAGATATGATAATGGTTTGGTTGGAATAAGGCATAGTTCAAATGGCAAAACTCAAAAGATGATTCTCAGAAAGTATTTATACAAAGAAATATTACAGACTTTTTTTGCAACTGTATTGGTTTTAATGCTGATTGCCGTTAGCAATAAGTTTGTTAGTTTGATATCTAAGGCGGCAATAGGCGAGTTTCCCCCCGGCGTACTATTGCATATGATCTGGTTTATTGTGCCTGAAATTTTGGCCATTATTTTGCCGATTAGCTATTTTTTGGCTATTTTATTAAGTTTTGGCAAATTATTTGTCGATTTAGAAATCCCCGTTATGTTGGCTTGTGGATTAAGTTGGCGATTTTTGACGTCAACAGCCGTTATTCTGGCTGTCCCTATTACCATCCTCTCTTTTGTACTGACCTTGTATTTAAGCCCACAATGTTATCAACATCGAGATATGCTTTTAAAGTCTGAAGATCCTGTGATGTTGGCTCAAGCCGTCGTGCCAGGACGCTTCCACTCGTTGCAACATGATAAATGGATATTATATGCCGGTAGCTTAAATCCTGAAGAAACAGAGTTACAGGATATTTTTATTGCCGAGCAGCCTGTATCGATAGCGGCGGGGAGTCCTGGCAATGTTTTAACCGCTAAAAGTGGTAAAATTGTGAAAGATCAAAACACGGGCAACACTTATGTTTATCTATCTGAAGGTAAGCGTTATCAGGGGCGCCCGGGAGGACAAGATTATTCTGTGATTATGTTTGATGATTATCAGCGCTTAGTTGAGCAGGTGGTACCCAAATCAGGCGTATATCACCATAAAGGTATGCCAACAAAAATGCTGTTTGAAAATCTTATGCCCAGCAATATGGCTGAGTTGCAATGGCGGTTTTCTGTACCTTTAGCAACGTTATTGTTAGGTTTTTTTGCGGTCCCTATTAGTCGACTGAATCCTCGAAAAGGTCGTTTTTCCAAAATTTTTGTTGGGGTCGTCGTAGCCATTGTATATTTTAATTTGCTGACACTTTGCAAACGATGGATCGAAGCACAAATCTTGCCAGGTTATATAGGGATGTGGTGGGTGCATTTCAGTTTGTTTGCACTAGCGTCAATATCACTCATGCATGTTTCCGGACGTTTTCACAAATTACGCCAACCATGGCAGCGATTCATTAAGCGTTTTCAGCGGTTAACTAAGTTGAGGACCAAGCACCAAATATGAAAATTTTAACCCGTTATATTTGGAAAACATTAGGCGTGACTATCGCCTTATCGATGTTCTTGGTCTTTGGTTTAGAGCTTATCTTTTCTTTGGTCAATGAACTGCGTTATGTAGGCAAAGGCGATTACACGATTTGGCATGTGCTGATGTTTAATCTGCTTTCGATGCCACAAAATATATATCAGATGTTTCCTATGGCAGCTTTGGTTGGCACTTTGTTAGGCTTAGGTGGCCTAGCCTCAAATAGCGAACTGGTGGTCATGCGTTCCGCTGGCGTAAGTGTTAAGCAAATTATTATAATGGTTTTAAAATTAGCACTTATTTTGTCTACGCTTGCTTGGACTTTAGGGGAGTGGGTTGCACCGGTAACAGACAAATGGGCACAAAATCAAAAAGCATTCGCACTCAGTGGCGGCCAGACCTTAAAAACAGAACATGGTATTTGGCTTCGAGACGGGCCTCACTTTATTAATATTCGTTCGGCAGATGTGGGTGGGCACCTAGAAGGTATTGTCAGTTACGAATTTAATCAGCATCATGAAATGGTAAAATCTAGCGAAGCCTCTTATGCCGATTATATTAATGATCTATGGGTTCTAAAAGACGTCAAAGTCAGTGTGTTTGAAGATGATCGTGTTCTGCAAAAGCATTATGATCAATTAGAATGGCGTAGTACTATTGATCCTAATATATTAAGAATTGTCGGGACTAAATATTTAGATGAATTATCTTTGGTGGGGTTATGGCAGACAATCAAATATCGGAAACTTAATAATTTAGAGTATAAGCCCTATCAGCTAGCATTATGGCAAAAAATCGTGCAACCGCTGGCGATTGTGATGATGATGTTTTTGGCAATACCGTTTGTATTTGGGCCATTACGATCTTCTAGCAAAGGCTTCAAATTAGTTGTGGGTATAATGGTTGGCTTTACCTTTTTCATCTTTGACCGCTTGTTTGGCCCCTTAACTTTAGTCTATCAAATACACCCCATCATAGGGGCTTGTTTTCCCACGGCATTGTTTTTTGCTTTAGGGCTTTATGCGTTGAGGCGCTGGCGGGCTGATTAGGTTATCTGGGCGCTAAACTCAATGCTCTAGAATGCCTTCCAAGAAATCTAACATAACTCGGGTTTTCTTGGGCGTGTATTTTTTATGGGTATAAAATAAATATACCGGCCAAGTTTTCTTATGATATTGTGATAATATTTCTATCAGCTGCTGACTAGCCAATGCCTCTTTTACTTTGTAATCGTGTATTTTGATAATGCCCAAATTATTGAGCGCACATTGCATTAAGCCATTCGCATCATTAATTCTTAGCGTTGGGTTCAATGTTATATCAGGATGTCCATCAAAGCTGAGCACATTATCGGGTTGTCTCATTGAATGGGTTATATAATGGTGGTTGAATAAATCTTCTGGTTTTTGCGGTGTACCATGTTGTTTTAAATAACTTTTTGATGCACACATAATATAACGTGTTTGGGTGAACTGTTTTCTGACCAAGCCATCATAACCCGGCATGCTAGCACCAATAAATATATCAATTTGTTCTTTTTCTAGATGTGGAAAGCGCTCTTCAAAAATAAGCTCTAATTGCAGCTCTGGGTATAGTGTTTGGAATTTATGAATATTGGGAATAAGGTATTTTTCACCAAAATAAGCAGTACTCATAATCCGTAGTGTGCCTTGAGGCTGGGCCTGATAGCGAGTGAACGCGTCGGTTAGCTCAGCGCTTGCCGCTAAGATATTGTTCGCGTGTTGTTCTAAGTTTATGCCTTGCTCTGTTATATTTAATTTTCGGGTGGTTCTATTAAATAAAGTACACCCTAATTCTTTCTCTAAAGTTGATATAGTCTTGCTGACTGCGACTTTGGATATGCCTAGGCGGATACTGGCAGCAGAAAAACTATGATATTTTACCACCGTTAAAAATACGTGTAATTGCTCAAGTTTGATATTCATTTGCAATGCATAAGTTAACAATAGTTAACCATATTGTATATTGTTAACTAAATATGTTCAAGTTAAAATAGTCACAACATTACAGGAATACCCATGAAATACTTGGGTGATACAGAAAGAGACAGCCATGATTCATACTCAGAATACGACCATAATAAGTGCAAGGAGTTCATATAAACCCAGCATTATGCTTTTGGTTTTGCTTATTTCCTTTGGAACAGTATGTGCTGTTTTATTTAGCCCAGCATTACCGGAGATTGCCCGGTTCTTTCATGTCTCTAAAAATAGTGCACAATGGACTATGACTTTGTTTTTATTGGGATATGCATTGGGGCAGTTGCCTTATGGTGTGTTGGCTAATCGATTTGGCAGAGTCCCTACCATTAAGATGGGAATCACATTACAGTTGCTAGGCTGTTTGCTTTGTATCATATCTTATTACTTGGGTATTTTTTCTGTATTACTTTTGGGTAGATTTATTATGGCTTTGGGTGCCAGCGTAGGGCTAATGATGTCTTTCACCCTAATGAACGATTTTTATGATAAAGCCCAAGCTAGGATCATTTCATCAAAATTAATGATGGCTTTTGCAATTTTACCAGGCCTTTCTTTAACGATGGGGGGGTGTATTACCCATTACTTTGCTTGGCAATATTGTTTTTACTTTTTGTTGGGATACGGTTTATTTGTTTATTTTATAATTGGCGGTCTGCTAGAAGAGCCTGTGTTTCAAAAAAGTACTGAGTTAAATATTAAAACTATTTTAAATGACTTTGCTCATATTTTGAAAAACAAATCTGTTGTATTGTATGCTTTAATGATGGGAGGTGGCGGCGCAATTATTTATAGTTATAACGCGATGAGTCCATTCTTAGGTATTGATCAGTTAAATTTAACCGAAGCAATGTTTGGTATATTTGCAATGCTGCCACCACTGGGAATTTTTTTAGGCTCATTTATAACGCAAAAGCTAAATAAATATTTTCAACCGTTGCAAGTGATTCAAATGGGTATTGCAGGTGCATTTATGGGTGCTTTGGGAATGCTGGTCAGCTTTAAACTGCAGATATCTCTCATCGGTCTGTTTGGCGTGATGTTTCTTATTTATATATCATTGTCATTAGTCTTAGCCAATGCTTCTGCTTTATCAAGCGGTGCGGCGACTGACAAAGCCAATGCCTCGAGTGTGATGAATTTTCTGAATATGAGTATGGGCGCATTAGGGGTTGGGGTGGCACAATGCCTACCAGTAAATTGGTCGCTTGCTTTGCCAATAGTTATATTGAGTGTGTTGGGCTGTATGGCGCTGTTAGCTTTGTATTTGAACCAATCTCGTTCCACTTAACCTATCATGCAAACTCTGGTGCTCTTTGTCAATCAAGCACCAGAGTAGCCCAATGCCGCAAAACCCTAAAGAAGGGAAGGCCAGCACATAACGAAGCCAAGCTTTTCGCCAGGTTAGTTTTGATTGATCCGCTTGGATTAGCTTCACCTTCCAGGAAAGCATTCCCAAAGTTTGGCCACTTCTACGCCAAAACCAACATACGAATAAGCCCACGACTAATAATAAATAACTCAAAAAATAATATTGTACTGACAGAAATGATTCGCCTTTATTAATCAGCAGAGCAATGCTAGTGGCCAATATGACGAGCGAGATAATAATAAACGTATCGTATACCAAAGCGGCGAATCTTCTAAAGAGGGTGGCTGATTGACAATTTCTCATGCTATTCAACTAAATATTCCTGATAAGTGATTATGAAAACAACGCGAAACTGGCTTCGCTTTTGTTAAAAAAGGGTGGTGCGAAGCACCAGGGGGGTATATCCCTAGTTTTGCTCGTGTAAACTTTGCCATAAATTTGCGAATGTTTATACCATAAATCATTCAAAATAAATATTGTTAATAGTGGTCAAACAGAGATATAGCAAAGACAGCATTAATTAGTTAAAAAGCTCAAACCATACTAAGTCACAGATTTACAGAGTATTTATTAGATTTTATGTTGTTACTGAGTTTACAAGTGCCGCAAAATTTTACAATGTTAGAAAATCAGCATTGAACAAAAAAGCTGTATAGCTTTTATTGTTAAATGTTATATTGTAGAAACTATAGAATATAGAATAATAAAAAAGTACTTGCGAATTACCTCTCTCTACGTCCCGCGGCCTGACCGCGGGATCTAGACGTTATTATTTCTAGATTCCGCGGTCAAGCCGCGGAACATATGAAGTAGAGAGTGGTGAGTTGTTATAAAAGAAGTCCAGGGAGGATATATGGGGCATAACAGACGAATTTCAGTGGTGGGTTTAGGTTACGTTGGTTTACCCGTTGCTTGTGCATTTGGCGCACTTCACGATGTGATTGGTTTTGATGTCAACAAAGAACGTATAAATGCATTACAAAATGGCCAAGATCATACCGAAGCCGTGACAGCAGTAGAACTTGCTGAATCAAATATAGATTTTACTTGTGAAAAATCAAAACTTCAAACAGCGGATTGCCATATTATTGCTGTACCCACGCCGGTGGATGAAGCACACCAACCTGATTTAACCTGCTTAATAAAAGCATCTGAGACGATTGGCAGCATACTCAAAAAAGGCGATATTGTTGTTTATGAATCGACGGTCTATCCAGGTGTCACTGAAGAGATTTGTTTGCCGATTCTAGAAAAAATATCTAAGCTTAAGGGTGGCAAAGATTTTACGGTAGGGTATTCTCCAGAAAGAATTAATCCGGGCGATAAAGAAAGATCTTTTCAATCTATTGTCAAAGTCGTTTCCGGACAAGATGAGAAAACTACTGAAATTTTAGAGGCTGTCTATGGCGAGGTGGTGAAAGCAGGCATTTTCAAAGCGCAATCGATCAAGGTAGCTGAAGCGGCAAAAGTCATTGAAAATACACAACGAGATTTAAATATCGCACTAATGAATGAATTAGCAATAATATTTGAAAAAATGGGTATCGACACACACTCAGTGATTGAAGCGGCTAAAACCAAATGGAATTTTTTACCATTTTATCCAGGTCTAGTCGGCGGACATTGTATAGGCGTCGATCCCTATTATTTAACGTTTAAAGCAAAACAATTAGGATATAGACCAGAAGTCATCCAGGCTGGTCGGCGCATTAATGACAGTATGGGACGTCACGTGGCACAACAAACGATTAAGCATATGATTCAAGCAGATAGTCACGTAAAAGGCGCTCGTGTTGCTATATTAGGTTTAACCTTCAAAGAAAATTGCCCAGATGTTCGAAATACAAGAGTAGTCGATGTCATTGCCGAATTACAATCTTTTGGAGCAGAGGTTGTTGTACATGACCCTATCGCTTCTAAAGTAGAAGCTAAGGCAGAATACGATGTAGATTTAGTAGAATGGCAAGCCATTAGCGATGTTGATGCTATTGTTCTTTGTGTGCCACATAAAGAATTCCTAGAAAAACAGCCACAAGAATTTGCGAATTGCTTTGCGAACTCCAGAATTATTTTTGATGTTAAATCAGTCTTGAATCAAGCTGAGTTTAAAGCGCAAGAAATTCAAGTATGGAGACTATAATGAAAGTACTGGTTACAGGCGCCGCGGGCTTTATTGGGTCTCATGTTTCTCAGCAATTATTAGATAAAGGCATACAAGTTGTCGGCTTAGATAACCTGAATGATTATTACAGCGTACAACTTAAAAAAGATCGTCTCGTTAGTTTGTTAGAGCATGCTGCTTTTGAGTTTGTAAAGATAGATGTGGAAGATACATCCGAGCTGAGCCAATTATTTGAGAAGCATCGTTTTGATAAAGTGATACATTTAGCCGCACAAGCAGGGGTTCGATATTCTTTAGATAACCCTATGGCTTATATTAATTCTAACGTCGTTGGCTTTACAAACATATTAGAATCGTGTCGTCACAATAAGATTAAGCATTTGGTTTACGCTTCTTCTAGTTCTGTTTATGGTGCAAATACAAAACTGCCCTTCTCAACCAAAGATAATGTAGATCATCCCATTAGTTTATATGCGGCGACTAAAAAATCAAACGAGCTTATGGCCCATGTATATTCTCACTTATTTGAGTTACCCACCACCGGCCTTAGATTCTTTACCGTCTATGGTCCTTGGGGACGTCCAGATATGGCTTTATTTAAATTTGTAGATGCCATTTATAATGATAAATCAATATCTGTATTTAATCAGGGTGATATGATTCGAGATTTTACTTATGTTGATGATATTGCTAATGGCGTCGTATCAGTATTGGACATACCGCCTGAAGCCAATCCCAATATATTAGAGTCGGAACGCAGTGCAGACAAGAGTCATGCACCTTATAGATTGTATAATATTGGTAATAACGACCCGGTGTCTTTGATGACATTCATCAAAGCCATTGAAAAAGCATGTGGTAAAAAAGCCAAAATAGAATATTTGCCTATGCAACCAGGCGATGTGCCAGCAACACACGCTGATGTATCACCGCTCGCAAAAGAATTTAATTATCACCCTAAGACCACTGTTGATCAGGGTATAGAAAATTTTGTTACATGGTATCAGAAGTACTATAAGGTAAGTTAATATCCCATCCAGTCTTTAGAGGAATATATGGATATATTCGTCCCATTTCCGGTGAATAGTGATCAATCTATTCACCAACGCATGCTCTCAGCTTTAGGTACCATTCAAAGCAACACAGGAGAAGTACGTGATTATATTAGTATTTTTAATCATGATGTGGGAGCGCTTAACAATCTATTGAACAATCCTTCTAGTATTTATGCTTATCATGAAGACGCGCTTAGAAAACAAGAAGATTACAATGCGGCTTTGGCTGACTCTAAATCCAGATGGGATAGTGATGATAAGCAGTTAGAAATTGGTAAAAGCGTCATTAAAAGCTTGTCTGAACATAAAAAACGTTTTAAATATGCCGTGGCCAAAATGGAGTCTGTCAAGGAGAAGTCTAATCAATTATTAGATATGTTATCTCTTAATAGTCATAGTGGGGATTTTTGGCATCATTTGGATCAACTGGCTGCCGAATTAGATGAAAAAGATAAAACACATTATCTGGATGCGCTGTTTGGCGCTGCTGAAAATCTAGATGCGATGGATTCGGGTAATCGTTTTGATTTGCTGAACGCGCTCATTGGAGATTTAGACAATTTATCGCAAGAAGCGGTTCAAAAAATGGCGAGACAAAAGGATAACGCAGGCGAGTATGAAAAGGGTGATCAATATACTCTTTTGGTCACCGAACTAAATAGTGTGGTTTCTAAGCGACAGGAAAGGTTAAAATACTTAAGGCTTGATTGGCAGTCTCAAGATATTTTTGTTTTGGCTAACGCTGACGATTTGCTTAAGATGAGACAAGACCTTGATAATTTTAAGCAGTTTTTAAAGTTTATTGAAAAAGGGGTTTCCATAGATGCTGAAAGCCCAAGTGATCAAAAAATAAAGCATATTATTTCATTGAACAAAAATAGATTAGATAGGCTGAATAAAGCAATTGTTCAAGCAATGAGCTGGCGTATACACGCCGCAAGTTTAAAAAAAGATTTGCAATTTGATGATAATCAATATGCTTTGATCAAGGAAATTAAACAGTTAGTGTTTTTATATGATGATGCAGAAGCACTAGCGCCTGTTTCTCATCTACTGGGTATACCCTCCCAAAGTTTATCGACGGGCATGGATTTTGAAAGTTTTGAATTGTTGATGCAGGTCATAAAAGAATCAGGAAATAAAAGTGCCATTAACAAATGGAAGCATTCAAAATGGGTCAAGGATATAGAAAATGAAAATTTCATTCCAATTGAAAGACGAGGGTTAAATCTTATACCACAAGTACTTTCACCTTTGATTTCAGACAAGCCAGGTTGGTCTTTAGGTAGCTGGACGCGATATTATTATTTTCAAACAACTCAAATTACAAACGATATATTAGGTTGGTTACGCAAAAAATTTCTGGGTAAGCATTCTGAATTTGTCACACTGCTTAATGAGAGCATATATCAAATTAAGAAATTTAGCGAAACTATTGACCAAGCAAAAGAAGATAATAAGAGTCTTAATTTATATCATTTGAGTCAATCCTCTGCTTTCAAAGATGCTTTAAGTATTCCACATTATATTAAAGCAGAACGATTAAAAGGTCGCTCTCTGAAGCCATCTTGGACAGTCGGTGTGTTGTTAAAATGGGTGCCTTTTTTTAATAGAGTTCATACATTTTTATTTTTTGATATATGGAATTCTACAATAGATAACGCTTTAGTTAGTTATAAAGAAAACTGCCGAAATATAGCAGAGAAGATAATTCAAGATTTTGAATTTAGTTTGTTTGAAAGCATTAAAAATAAAGTGTTTTTGTTGCCGCCCAATTTATTAGCGGATATTCGTCGTTTCGTCTCTGAATATGGGGACGCAATGATGATAGCAAAATTTGAAAGAATGAACCAACCTATCCACATATTAAAAAAATTCAAATTTTTATATCCACCTGCAGATAGTGAAAATAACCGTAGGTTAAATGAAGATAGTGTTCATGCATTTTTATCTTTCGCAAGAAAATATTGGTCCGACGAGGAATATCAAGCCGCAGAAGAGGTCTCCAAAATTATACTGCGAGAGAAAGTGCCTGCGTCTGACAGAGAATTAACTGAGCTATTTCATAAGACTAAAGTACTGTATACCAGTAAAACAAAAGAAAAAGAATTTATGTATTTTTTAAAGCATATTGCGCATGAATATGTTTTTTTAACCGGTGATCAAGGTGATAATAATTCATTAAAATTTTTAGAGCGATTCTATCCTAATGCCGCCAAAAATTGGCGCAATGAGCGAATTGAAAACTTAGATGATAAATTTATTTTTATACACGCGCTTTTAGATATACAACCTAATTTTGAAAGGAAATTTAATTTATCGGACCAATATGATGTGGGGCAAGCAAAATTAGAATATAGGCTCATTGGTAAATATATACAAGATTTAAATTTAGTCAGAAAAAATCAAGCCCACTATATTAATACCCTGTGTGAAAAGGCGCATGAATATGTCAAATCATACCAAGGGGGTAATAATGAATATAGGGAGATTATATTAGCAATTGGCCAAATTCAACCTACAATAGCAAGCGATTATATTAGTACGCGTCTCAAATGGGTATTTTCTCATTCTGATTATAGTTTTGATGAGAATGCAACGGCATTTTATTTGAGGGCATTTAAAATACCAGGCATGACAGATGCTTTGTGCGAAACGATCGATAGGCAATTTAGTGGTAAGCCTAGTCACTTAGATAGTTTGATTGACAGTTTAGATAATGGCCAGATTAAGGGTGTATTTTTGGCCAAAAGATTACAGTACTTGATGAAAAATAAAAGTTACGAAGAAATTGTGGCAACAGAGTTGTTTGACGACATGTCAAATAATAAAGTATTTATCAGTAGTATGAATGATTATTTTGATAAGATAATCCAAGATGCAATACAAAAAGATGATTTTAAAACCCTGGAAACAGATGGCTTCTGCCACATGATTGAACGTTTTGGTTCGTTAGTCAATAAAGAGGCCTACAGGATTTTGCGTCTAAAACGGCTGTTGGCAACAAATGATTTTGAGCGCATACAAGTATATGTGAATTCATTGTTGCCCTATGTTAAAAATCTAAATGACGATCTGATCACTTTAGATAAGGGTAAAAAATTATTGGTATCGATGTATGAAGAATACGTTGAAGATATGTATTTAAATAATCAGTGGCATGCGCATGCTCAGTATTTACTAGAACATTTTTCTATGAATTTGTGTCCAGAGCTACTGCACAAAGTGAGAGTACTATGGCTACGTAAATATTTAACGCATCCTCAAGTCTTTTCTGAACTGGCCTCTATGACGCATCCCACTTTGGACTTGAAGTTTCATCAGGATAATAAACAAATACCCAATGAAGATATCAATTTAAAACAGTTTTATGGAGCTCAAATTGAGTCGGTTGCCGCTTTGGTCAATGCAAGATTAAATCGATATACGGTCAATATCAGTGATAGCATGATTCAGCTTCTAAATCGATATTTAAAAGATCCAGGTTTGAAAACATTAGATAATCATCATTTGTATAAAAAGAAAATGGAAGATTTTCAACGAGCCAGGGATATCGTTTTGGCACTCAAGCAGTCGAACTACGACCTAATGTTTGATTTGGTCGATCACTTCATTGAAGATCATGTTGGACAACAACGATTACTTGATTCGGAGCAAAGTGCAGCTAGAAGGACAGTGATTGAATATCAGGCTAGTATATTAGAAAGTATATATGAAGCCATGTTTGAACAAATTAGAAAAGAATTTTTATCGTCCGGCCAATTATTTTCAAGTGAGCTGAAAGTAAAAGACCAGGTTTTAGGTCGCATTATGAGACGGGTCTATCACTCAAAATTGCCTGATGTTTGGAAAACAGAAACTTTATTTTTACATGAAAATTATCAAGCTGCATTTTCACTGTTAAACAAAATTCAAGATAACTTGGTTATTAATAACTTACATCTTTTGAATATTTCCAGCGAAGATGCGATACTTTTAAGACGGTATTTAGCAAAAGCTGTTAAAAAAGGTTTAATGAGTCGGGTCCGATTGGTCATGAGTATATTGTCCGACACGGATCCTTTATATTTAGCTCTAGAGGCCTTCGGTGACATTTTGACTGACACAGCATTACGCCAATCTCAAATTGATATCAAAGCGAAAGTTTTGAGTCAGTTTGAGAATAAGCATAACCGTTTCGACAAAAAAGTGGAAAGTTTGACTCAGGATATTATTGCTCGGCTAAAGCAAGGACAGCCTTTAAAAAATTTACCTTTATTTGTGGACAAGAAAAGTAGTTTACAGATTACTTTTATTCAGGCGTTGTCACCTAAAGTACAACAAGAGCTACAGGAAATGCTTTCTACGAGAATTTGCCTCATTATGGAAGCACCTATGCCGGAAGATGAGCTTGGGGCTCGGGAAGAGTGGGAGTGTTATAGTTTGCTGGTTGAATGGTTATCTTCTTCTAGTAAATTGAAAAAACAAATTGAGCAAGAGGTAACGCCATGTGTGGACAGAAAGTTAACCGAAGCAAGAGAATATTTTAGAGCGCTTGAAAGCACTATGGATCGTGTACTCAGTGTTGAATCTAAAGAAGTGCACTCTGCTAAAGAATGGGGCTCATACCTTTCTGGTCAGTCAAAACAAATGCACATGCATCTTGAACTGAATACAGATGTATTAGACAAAGAACGACAATTGTTGCAATTATCAATGTTTACAAGATTGTTTGGTAGTCATGAACAAAAATGCGAGCTAGATGAACTATTGCAAAACGTTTTAATACGTTTAAGACGGGCTATGATGGATGGACAATCTGATCCCTTTCGAGAGCATTGTATTAAATTTGCTGAAAAGCTTGTTACTTTAACAGGGAATAAGGCGCAAAGTGAACAGTGTGCCAGGCTGATAAGTTTATGGAATAAATTTACCGCCCATGAGGAGATGAACATAGATACTTTGAAGTCTATGGCTTTAAAAGAGAGCTTGCCTGTTTTTTTGAAAAAATTTGATAATGACCTGTTTCAATATTTTATTGATAAGTATCATCTTTCTGATGGATTTGTTAAATTTTTAGAGGTGAAACTTAGAACATGGCCCTATGAGGATGGACATTTTGATTTTACTAAGGTCAAAAAGCAGCATACCTTGAAAGATTTCAAAAGTTGGATGGAACAACATAAAGTCAAGAAGCGTTTTTTGACTTTTGGTGGTAAGGTAAACGACAGGGCGGCTAAGAAGCTGTATGTTGCGTTTTGTTTATCAGCCCAGGCACATCAAATTGCTCGGATTTTAGAGCAAAGAATTGCTGCAAATGACTTACACACTTTTAACATTAAATTATTTACAGATGTCCTGACAGATTTAAATGAAAAAGTAAACGAAGACTTAGGATTCAGCAGTAAAAGTTTGGAGAAACATTTTTTTGAAGTTATGGGTGTTGATATAGAGTACTTTGTTTCTTGGGAGGAGAGACCCACCACGTTAACATCTTCAAATGATGGTGATGAGGCAATAGATTCATCAATGAGAATTGGCTCAGCGAAACATGCAGTCCACTAATATTTTATATTTATTCTATACCACTGCTAAATAGACCAGTGTTAATATTTACTCAAATAGTATTTTGATAAATGTATGCTATATTTTCAATTCGTTGCGCTTGATTTCTATCCATAAGCCAAAGCTAGGTACTCAATGAATGAACATTAAATCCATGCTCAAATTCTTTATGATTATAACGACTTTGGCCTCACCCCTACATGCACAGGCTCAAGATGTAACACCAAGCGAAGCGCGCGTTATAGCCAAAGAAGCTTATATATACGGTTATCCTTTGGTGGATAACTACCGTATCCAGTATGCTTATTATATCGATAAGAATGATTCTGGGTATAAAGCACCTTGGAATCAGATACGAAATATTTCCAATGTCTACACTCCAGCCGATACCGCAGTGCAGACACCCAATTCAGATACGCCTTATTCTTGGGCGGGACTAGACTTGCGCGCTGAACCCATTGTGCTCTCTGTACCTAAGATTGACAAAAATCGTTATTATTCTATTCAGTTTACCGATGCGTATACCTTTAATTTTAATTATGCTGGAACGAGAACGACGGGCAATGATGCTGGCAACTTTATGGTCGTCGGGCCAGGATGGAAGGGAGAGACCTCTAAAGGAATTAAGAAAGTGTTTCATTCGGGAACGGATTTTATTTCTGCCATCTACCGCACGCAGCTTTTCAATGCTGCTGATATAGACAACGTGAAAAAAATTCAATCACAATATAAAGTACAGCCATTATCTTCTTTTCTTGATACACCACTTCCTGCTGCCGCGCCGGCTATTGATTTTATTAAACCTCTCACCATCGACGAGCAAAAGACGTCGCTGGATTTCTTCAACATTATGAACTTTGTGCTGACATATTGCCCGACTGACCCAACGGAGATTGAACTCATGACACGCTTTGCCAAAATAGGTGTTGGCGGGGGCAAGGTTTTCGATTCCACGAAGCTCTCTTCTGAGATTAAAAAGGCTATTGAGCAAGGGCGAAGCGATGCTTGGGAGGCCTTTGAAGCAGGAGAAAAAGAGTTAAGCAAAGGTAAGATAACGGCGGGTGATCTCTTTGGAACCCGGCAATACATGAAAAACAATTATCTTTACCGATGGCTTGGAACAATCGGTATTTATGGTAACTCAAAGCTGGAGGCCATGTATCCAGTTTATCGCATCGATAGTGATGGCCATAGCCTCAGTGGAAGCAATCGCTATACAATGACTCTTTTATCAGGTCAGTTTCCTCCGGTCAATGCTTTTTGGTCTTTGACGATGTATGAATTGCCGCAAAGTTTGTTATTGGCTAATCCCATTAATCGTTACCTTATTAATTCACCAATGTTGCCTGATTTGAAGAAGAATAAAGACGACTCAGTGACGCTTTATATTCAGCACAACTCTCCAGGCAAGGAACTAGAGTCTAATTGGTTACCCGCACCAAAGGGGCCTTTTGCGATGTATATGCGACTCTACTGGCCCAAAGAAGCCGCGCTTGATGGCTCTTGGAAAGCCCCTAAACTGGATAAGAATTAGAGTTTTATAATATTATGATCTGGCCTTTCTAGGTTGAACCGATTATTTATAATTAATGAGTCCCACACGTTATAAAAGTTTTATTGTAGCTATAAGGAAAAAAAATGAGATACAAAGCTAGTTTGGCATCAGTCATTACGCTCGCAACAATACTTTCAAGTATTCAGGCAAATGCAGAAACATCGACAAGCATCAATGAAGAGCCTGCTATAGGCACCTATAGACAAACGACGGATATTCCTAAAGGTATTTTAACGCCTGATATTGTAGAAACATCTATTGGCACATTAAAATTTTTTGATGGGACACCAACTCCCCAGACATCTAAATTAGTCTACGATAACTTAGATCGCTCGCGTGCTATTGATGCTTTTTTAAAAGGTATTCAAGGTGCTTCTGTCAGAGAATTGATAGAAGGGCCTAAGGCAATTGGCGCGAACGTAAAGTTCAACGATATACTATATTTTTCAAAGTTATTAGATTCAAAAGAGCTGTTCCTTACAGGGAACACCTCCACATTATATGTCATTCCTACGTTAGATCTTAAAAAAAATGGTCCCATGGTCGTTGAAGCACCTCCAGGGTTGCTTGGTGGGTTCAATAGCGCCTGGTTTGAGTTCATTAGTAACATAGGTGTTTTTGGCCCAGACAAAGGTAAAGGTGGGAAATTTTTAGTGTTGCCTCCAGGATACGATGGGGATGTGCCTTCTGGTTATTACGTTGTACATTCACCCACATATAAAGTATGGAACTTCATGCGCGTTAATATTGCGGAAGGTCTTGAAAAAGCTGTTAAATTAGCAAAAGAAACTGTAAAGGTATACCCTTTGTCGATGGCAGACAATATCCCTGAAATGAATTTTGTAGATGGATCCAACAATCCATTTAATACCATTCATCACAACGACTTTTCTTTCTACGAAGAAATTAACAAAACTATTCAAGAAGAACCATTAGAAATGCTAGACCCCGAAACAAGAGGCCTATTTGCTTCTATTGGTATTCAAAAAGGAAAACCTTTCGCGCCAGATGAAAGAATGAAAAAAATTCTAACAGATGCCGTTGCAATTGGTAATGCAACAGTACGTTCTATTGTATGGTATCCAAGAACCAGTGGCAGTATAGATACAATGAAAGGCATTCAAATTTACCCAGATACGAATAGTTCTTGGTTAATGGGATTCTTAGATAAGAATGTTTTTTTTAATGGTAAAGATGGGCATACGATGAACAGTGATGCCAGAGATTTTTTCTACTACTGCTATACTGTTGTCACACCGGCGATGGCCGTGTCTATGCCAGGTAAAGGATCAGACTACGCAATCGCATTTGTGGATGGTAATAAAAAAGCGCTGGATGGATCAAAAACTTATAAAGTAACATTGCCTCCCAATGTGCCAGTCAATAACTTCTGGGCATTTACAATTTACGATACTCAAACAAGATCTATGTTACAAACCAATCAACCAAAACCGAGTGTTGGCAGCCAAACTGAAGGATTTAAGGTCAATGCCGACGGTTCTATGGATGTGTATTTTGCGCCAGAAGCACCCAAAGGATTTGAGAGTAACTGGCTACAGACTATTCCTGGCAAAAGCTGGTTTACTATCTTAAGAATGTATGGGCCGCTTGAGCCATGGTTGGATAAAACTTGGAGACCAAGCGAGATATTAGAAATACAATAAATATAATGTATACACTATTTAAGGCTCCTCATAGGGGCCTTTTTGATTTTATCTATTATCATTATTTATTAGAGCTCTGAAGAGAAACACTGTAAGGAATATGCGACTGAGGAAATAGTACCTCAAATAATAATTTAGCTAATTAAGGCTGTTCATTATTTGAAATTACTATGGTACCGAAGGCGAGACTCGAACTCGCACGATGTTGCCATCACCAGATTTTGAATCTAGCGCGTCTACCAGTTCCGCCACTTCGGCACGGACAGGAATTATACCAGAAACTTACCCCATATCAAATACATATATAAAAAGTTTGTATACAGGCTTTTTATTGGATTATTAAGAGGATTATTGGAAATTATTAGCGAGTCCTTAGGGCATGCGTATAGAGTTTTCAGTAGATGTTTAACTAAAAATAATCATTTGTTAGGTACCAGACACTTTTGCTTAGTACTCTATATAACAGTTGCTTATACATACATAACAAGGTAGATTGCCAGACTGAAAAGTAATAAAGTGAGCAAAAGTTTAGTTATTCTAGTAACATTTTTTTAGCAACCTTAAATACTTTAGAATTCTGTTTATATAATAGTTAGGTGTTACATGTTTAAATCAATTTTATCTCTATTCGTTCTTTCTTTTTCATTTGTGGGTCAGGCAATGGCGGGTGCCAGTGCAGAGGCAGGTCCAAATCCTTGGAGTCAAGTGATATTTTTGGGCGGCTTTATTTTAATCTTCTATTTTATGCTAATCAGACCCCAATCTAAACGTCATAAAGAACAAAAAAACTTGATCAATAGCATCTCTAAAGATGATGAAGTTGTAACCAGCGGCGGTATCATCGGGAAAGTTTTAAAAGTAACCGATCAATTTCTAGTCGTTGCGATTGCTGACGGTATTGAAGTCAAAGTTCAAAAACATGCGATCAGTACAACATTGCCAAAAGGTACAATGAAAGATATTTAACCCAATATAAGTTCTTATTAGATTCAACAAAAGGAATATTATGTTAAACAGGTACCCGCTTTGGAAGAACCTATTATTAGTCGGCATATTATTGGTCGGCTTTATTTATGCTTTACCTAATTTATTTGGGGAAGATCCAGCTGTTCAAGTGATTCCAACCACAGGCTATAAAATTGATGCTCAAATGGAAAAAAACATTGGGTCTCGGCTTGAGCAGGCGGGTATTGCTTTTAAATCGGTGAGTAATGTTGATAATACATTATTGATTCGTCTGAGTGATGAAGGCGCACAGTTAAAAACAAAAGAAATTATTAAAGCAGAAGTTGGCGGTAATTACATTACAGCTTTGAACTTGGCTCCTAAAACACCCTATTGGCTCTCTGTGCTTGGGGCCAACCCTATGAAACTAGGCTTGGACTTGAGAGGTGGCGTCCACTTTCTTATGGAAGTTGATGTTGATGGGGCTTTAGATAGATACGTCGATAGTGCATTAGGTGAAGTTCGCTCTATTATGCGCGAAAATAAAGTCCGCTACAGTCGCTTACATAAATTGAAGACTGAGTTAGGCGTGAAAATCGTATTCGATTCTGAGGCGCGTTTACAGCAGGCCAAAACGCTGATGAACAAATCTTTCCAAGAATATGATTTGGTTCAAAAAAAAGAAAATAATGATTTCCAGCTAATTTGTCACATTAAGCAAGCACGCTTGCAAGAGCTTAGAAATGCAACTGTAGAGAAGTCTATTACCACTTTGCGTAATCGCGTGAACGAATTGGGTGTTGCTGAGGCTGTTGTGCAAAGACAAGGTGCGAATCATATTGTTGTAGAGTTACCTGGTATTCAAGATACCGCTCGAGCAAAAGATATTTTGGGCAAAACGGCCACTTTAGCGTTTTTTCTTGAAGCAGAAGAAGCGGCAAATCAGCGTAATGTTAATGTCGCTCCAGCTGGAACAAAATGGTACAACGATCGAAATGGTCGACCCATATTGTTAAGTAAGCGTGTGATTTTAACCGGAGACTCAATTATCGGGGCTATGGTTGGCGCAGATGGTCAAACAGGGCAACCGGCTGTTCATGTTAATGTGGCGAATAAAGGCCTGGCCATCTGGCAAAAGGCGACTTCTGCGAATGTCGGCAGAGGTTTAGGGGTTATTTACCAAGAAACCAAAACAGACTTTATCCAAATCAATGGTGAGGTGGTTAAAAAAAATCGTACAGATGAATCTTTAATTAGTTTTGCAACGATAAATAGCCCGTTGGGTAGCCGATTCCAGATTACCGGACTTACTTTAAACGAAGCACAAGATTTGTCACTTTTACTCAGGGCCGGCTCCTTACCCGCTATTATTACTATCGTCGAAGAGCGAACAGTAGGGCCTAGCTTAGGGCAAGAAAATATCAAGTTGGGACAAATCTCTATTGCGGTAGGATTAGGATTAGTTTTGATTTGCATGGTCTTGTATTACAGTGTATTTGGTATTATTGCCAACTTAGCTTTGGTGATTAATGTGATTTTACTTGTGGCTATTTTGTCACTTGTGGGGGCAACCTTAACCTTGCCCGGTATTGCGGGGATTGTTTTAACCATAGGTATGGCTGTTGATGCGAATGTCCTTATTTTTGAACGTATTCGCGAAGAGCTGCGAGCAGGTGTTTCGGCTCAAGCGGCTATATATAGCGGTTTTGAAAGAGCTTTTATTACGATTGTAGACGCTAACCTCACAACATTGATTGTGGCGGTTATTTTGTTTAGCGTTGGGACCGGACCTGTTCGTGGGTTTGCCGTAACCCTGAGTATCGGTATTTTGACTTCTATGGTCACCGCTATTGCAGGGACACGCGCCATGGTGAACCTGGTCTATGGTGGTCGCACAGTACAGAAATTAAGAGTGGGGATTTAATTCATGGAACTTTTTCACAATCTTCCTCATATTGATTTTATGGGGCAACGCAAGTGGGCGGCAGCATTATCTACAATTATTTTTGCCGTATCTATCTTCTTTCTGGTCACGAGAGGTTTGAATTTTGGTTTAGACTTCACAGGTGGAACTCAGTTAGAGTTGCGTTATGAACATGCGGTTGATTTTGAAGCCGTATCTGACCAGCTGGAGGCTTCTGGTTTTGATGGCGCCAAAGTAACACAATACGGTACTGTCAACGATATTTTGGTTAAAATAGCTAATCGTGAAGGCGTATCAGAGCAAGAGTTAGGCCAAAAAGTTGTAAATGCACTTAAATCTTATGACGAAAATGTAAAATTAAGGCGAGTAGAATTTGTGGGATCTGAGGTTGGCGCGCATTTGGCGGAACAAGGTGGACTAGCCGTTTTAGTCGCCCTTATTGCAATTATGATTTATATTGCAATGCGATTTGAGTATCGTTTTAGTATTAGTGCTGCTGTGGCATTAATGCATGATCCTATCGTGATTTTGGGGATATTTGCTTATTACCAACTTGATTTTGACCTGGCAACACTGGCTGCTGTATTAGCTATTTTGGGTTATTCCTTGAATGATAGTATCGTTGTATTTGATAGAGTGAGAGAAAATTTCCGAAAAGTTCGTAAGGGCACAGCCTCTGAAATTGTGAACCTCTCTATTAATCAGACTTTATCACGCACAATCATGACATCTGTATTGACGCTTTTAGTGGTGTTAGCCTTGTTTTTCTTTGGCGGCGAATCATTGCATAGTTTCTCTGCTGCATTACTAATAGGCATCATTGTTGGAACATATTCCTCCATTTATGTTTCTGGTGCTCTAGCGGTTGTTTTAGGCTTAAGTAAAAATGACCTGATGAGCGGTGCTAAAAGAGCCACTGATGATATGCCTTAATTTAGGCATATCATTTTGCGTCTTCTTTAGATGTATCTTCTGACTTTGATTTACTTTTAAAGATTTTTGCTTTCATTCGGGCATAAAACGCACTATTCACAAACGTATGGAAGCCTTTTTTCATATGTTTCCAGGTGAACTTAGTTGCTTTCCAAGCATAACAAGCTAAAATTTTTCCATAATGCCAAAGCCATTGTGTCGTTTTTACTGTAATGTCTTTGGCTTTATCTATATGTTCTTTTTTTATCTTAAAGCCTTTTTTGGCTTCTGTTTTTTCTAGATTCGAAGTTTGAGTCTCTACTTTTTTATTTTCAGTTTCTGGCTTCAGTTCAGTTACTTTATTCTCAGCACTTTGAGATTCAGTTTTAGGGGGAATGGGTTCTGCTGACATGTCATTTACTCCAGGTTTTGCGTTTATAAGATAATTGTGTAATAACTGATCATCTGGATCTTCAAATTGTACTTCAGACTGTGCTTTAGTCTGTGTGTCTGGCTGTGCATCATTGTGTGCATCAGTCTGTTCTAAACTTTGTCGTGGCGCGCGAATTGGCGGCGAGGTCATATAATAGGTTTGGTCGTATTTTTCATTGGCAATAATATGTGCAAAAGCATTGTAGAAAGTGGGTATTAATAATGCCTCATCTTTCTTGCCAAATGCTTCTTGAAAAATAGGCCCAATCACTAATGCACACTTAAAATATTCATTTTGGGTTTTAGGGCGGAGGATGTGTCTGGTGAAGTATAAAAATTGAAAAAGGCAATAAGCTTTGTCAGTATCGCCACTATTAGCCAGTCTTAGAATCAATGCATCCATGGCTTCTTGATATTTTTGGGACGCGTTAATGGGGCTGATATTTTCAATATTTTTTATCGTTTCGATAAAATTTGTAATATGCGGATCTTTATCGTTAAATATATTCGCGCTGCGCATAACCTGTTTGAGCGCATCGATTAAGTCATATTGGGTAAAGTCTGTGGTATTGGTGGTATTGCTGAGAAGTTTTGATATATTCTCTGGAGTACCTTTATTGAGCCACAAGGCATCCAAGTCAGGTTTATCGACCTCAAGCTCATCCACTGAGAAATTAATCAGTTCTTTTAATTGTTGAGTTGTATTCTCGTGCTCAATGCCCATATTTTAAACCCATAGCGTAATAAATTCAGGTGCTATGGGTTGATATCGGCTAAGATGCGGAAATCTTTAATTAATTTTCGTCTGCTAAATAAGTTTTGAGGGTGTTGAATATCTTTGGGGTAGTGGCAATGATATCGCCAGACTCTAAGCAATCTCTGTCTTTATGTATATCACTAACCCAGCCACCTGCTTCTTGTATCAATAGCATTCCAGCAGCAATATCCCAAGGTTTTAGATTATACTCCCAAAATCCATCTAATCGACCCGCAGCAACGTAAGCTAGATCTAAAGCTGCAGCGCCAGCGCGACGAATACCCACACATTTAGGCACAATTTTTTGGAAGCTATTCAGATATTTTTCCAAATTATGGAATGTGGTATAGGGGATGCCAGTTCCCAGTAGTGCTTTTTCTATGCGATCAATTTTACTGACTCGAATACGCTTACCATTGAGCTGTGCACCACCACCTTTGCTGGCAGAAAATAATTCATCACGAGAGGGGTCATATACAACAGCATGTTGAAGTTTACCCTCGTATTTTATGGCAATAGAAACGGCATATTGGGGGAATCCATGCAAGAAGTTGGTTGTGCCATCAAGGGGGTCAATAATCCATAAAGGAATATTATTGTTGATTTCTGTATGAGAAGCCCCAGATTCTTCTGCTAAAATTTGATGTTCTGGGTAATTTTTACGGATTAACTCTATAATAGCTTTTTCTGCGATTTGGTCAACTTGGCTGACGAAGTCATTACGGCCTTTTTCTCTAATAGTCAGTGATCTAATATCATCTTCAGCTCGGATAATAATTTTGCCTGCTGTACGGGCGGCTTTGATTGCGATGTTTAATAGTGGATGCATAAGTAAGATTTCTATATAATTTGTTCCTGGGTTGGCGTGCATTATAACAATGAAGCCCACTTTCTGATATTATTTTTTTTAAAAATTCGGGCGCAATGGGACACCCAAGTTAAATTGAGGGAACTACTCGCTTTTTCTCTACTGTTCGCGGCTTGTTCTCGAAGGGTGTCGTTACAAATTATAAGTATATTGGGTTAGAAATATGATAGAAGATATTCGGGTTGTTTTAGTTGAAACTTCCCATCCTGGTAATATTGGTGCAGTTGCCCGGTCTATGAAAAACATGGGGTTAAAACGTTTATTTTTAGTGAACCCCAAAACATTTCCCAGCGCATTAGCCACAGAGCGTTCTGCTGGGGCAGATGACATCCTGGAACAAGCCCAAGTCGTACCGACACTCAGAGACGCAATTTCTGACTGTGAGTTGGTTTTGGGCACCAGTGCACGATTAAGACAAATCCCAAGACCCACATTAAACCCTCGCCAAACCGCCGAACAAGTGTTTGCTTATCCAAACATTGATAAAGTTGCGGTGATATTTGGTACGGAGCGAAGTGGATTAACCAATGATGCTTTAGCGCAGTGCCATTATCATATTGTCATTCCGGCCAATCCGAATTATTCATCTCTAAATTTAGCGCAAGCAGTTCAAATTATCACTTATGAACTGTATCAATGTTATTTAATTCAAAATCCAGTCAAAACAGATGTTTCTACCATGATAACCCAAGCCCCAATGGAAGACGTACTAGGAGTATTTGACCATATGGAAACTGTATTGGATAAAATTGAGTTCTTAAATCCAAAATCTTCCCAAATTCTGCTTTACAGAATTAAACGCATGATTCTCAAGGCTAAACTTGAGACAGAAGAAGTCAATATACTCAGAGGGATTTTTAAAGCCATTTTGCGGAAGATACCCGTTATTGCCTCTTAATAAACCGCTTGTTTTAAATGGGAATATTCCCAGAATAGGTTTAAGTCATCGAGTCAAAGGGATATAATAGAATTGAATCTTGACTAATTTACTTGGGTATGAGAGATTGCACCTGTTTGAACTATATGATGACTAGGCATGAAACTAACTACCAAGGGGCGCTATGCAGTCACGTTGCTGCTAGATGTCACAATGCTGCAGAAGAATGGCCCTGTCACAGTTCCAGGTATTGCTAATCGACATGATCTATCAGCGGCTTATTTAGAGAGAATTGCCGCTCAATTGAGAGCTCATGGTTTACTGAAAAGTATTCGAGGTGCACAAGGGGGATATTTATTAGCCCGCCCTGCAAATGAGATCGATCTCGCGGAGGTTATTGGGGCTGTAGACGAGAAAATGGATGCCACAAAGTGTCAGGGGCGGGGAAACTGTCGGGATGGCAAAGTTTGCCTTACTCATCATTTGTGGGATTCTTTGAATCAAGTCATATTAGATTATCTCAAAAGTATATCTTTAAAGGATTTGGTTGAAGATCCCGGCATCATTCATGCGGCAAAAGAATTTTATAAATTATTACCAACGCCCGTGTTGGTTGAAGAGCAAAACTGATTGGAATGATTATGATGGATGAAACTATGAGTAACACATCTATACGCTACTTTGATTATGCGGCCACAACGCCGATTGATCCAAAAGTGCAAAAGTTAATGATTGATTGCATACAAAATCACTATGGTAATCCGGCATCTCGTTCACATGCATATGGCTGGGATGCAGAAACATTAGTTGAAAATGCCCGTCAGCAAGTTGCAGATTTAATCCATGCAGATTCACGTGAAATTATTTGGACCAGTGGTGCGACAGAATCAAATAATTTGGCTATTAAAGGTGCGGCACATTTCTATCAGAGAAAAGGCAAGCATATTATTACCAGTAAAACTGAGCATAAAGCTGTATTGGATACTTGTAGGCAATTAGAGCGTGAAGGTTTTGAAGTGACCTATTTAGAGCCCAATAATAAAGGCTTTATTACACCGCAAACCGTCGTGGATGCTATTCGTGAAGATACGATTATTGTTTCTATAATGCACGTCAATAATGAGATTGGTGTCATACAAGATATCGAAGCAATAGGAAAAATTACCCGAGAACATAAAATTATATTTCATGTAGATGCGGCCCAGAGTGTGGGGAAAATATCGCTAGATATGGAAGCAAATCAAGTAGACTTATTATCTATATCGGGGCATAAAATATACGGGCCCAAAGGTATTGGTGCATTATATGTGCGTCGCAAACCTAGAGTACGTTTAGAAGCACAAATGCATGGGGGTGGTCACGAGCGCGGGTTGCGTTCTGGTACTTTAGCCACCCACCAGATTGCTGGTATGGGGGAGGCGTGTCGTATATTAAAAGAACAAATGGCCTCTGAAGCGAAGCATTTATTAGAATTAAAAAAACGTTTTTGGCATGGCGTGAGTGAGATTGAGGCATTGAGTCTCAATGGTGACTTTGACAAAAGTGTGCCGGGTATATTGAACTTTAGTATTAATTATATCGAAGGTGAATCTTTGATTATGGGGCTAAAAGATTTGGCCATGTCTTCAGGCTCAGCCTGCACATCCTCTAGCTTAGAGCCTTCTTATGTGCTCAGAGCACTCGGGCTGCCGGATGAGTTGGCCCACAGTTCTTTACGTTTTTCTATGGGCCGCTTTACGACGGAAGAAGATGTAGATTATGCCGTTAAGCGCATTCATGAAGTGGTGGGTCGATTGCGCGATTTATCACCTTTGTGGGAAATGTACCAAGATGGCGTTGATTTAAAAACAGTAGAATGGGTTGCACACTAAACAGGTTAACCCTTAGGAGCTAACATGGCATATAACGAAAAAGTAATTGATCATTATGAAAACCCAAGAAATGTGGGTAGTTTAGACAAAGCACGTAAAGATGTTGGCACCGGTATGGTGGGTGCACCGGCTTGTGGCGATGTGATGAAATTGCAAATTCAAGTCGATGAGAAAACAGGCATTATTCAGGATGCGGTATTCAAGACATATGGTTGCGGTTCAGCGATTGCTTCTAGTTCATTGGCAACAGAAATGCTGAAAGGTCGACATTTAGATGATGCGACCGATATCAAAAATTCAGAAATAGCGACTGAGCTGAAATTGCCGCCCGTAAAGATACATTGCTCTTTATTAGCAGAAGATGCGATTAAGGCAGCCATTAAAGATTATCAATCTAAAAAAGAGAACCGAGAGTAGAATGGAAAATCCAAGTAGTTTGCCCAATGGCGATCCTGGCTTACAAGTCACAAAAGATGCGATAGAGCATTTTGAACGAATTTTAAAAAATAAAGATAAATTTATTGGTATTCGTGTTGCTGTTAAAAAAGCGGGTTGCTCGGGTTATGAGTACGTTTTGACTCTAGCAAAAGAAATTGATTTGAATGAATTTGACTTTGTATTTCAGCATGAGCATTTTAATATTATTATTGATAAAGAAATATATATGAAATTTATCAAGGGTGGCACAACATTAGACTTTCAAAAGGAAGGTATTAATGAGGGGGTTAAATTTGATAACCCTAATGTGGGGCATCAATGTGGTTGTGGTGAGAGTTTTACTTTAACAAGTGAAGCATAAAAATAGTATGGTAGAGCGGGATTATTTTCAGTTATTTGGCCTGGAACAGCAGTTTTTAATTGATACAGAGCTACTGCGTCAGCGTTACATTGCTTTACAGGCAAAGTGTCATCCGGATAAGTTTGTCGGTAAAACCAGTATGGAAAAGCGTTTGGCAATTCAAACAGCGACGCAAATTAACGATGGCTATCAAATATTGCAAGATCCTATTTCTCGAGCCAAATATTTAGCGCAAAAATATGCTATTAACTTTGATAAAGAATCAACTTATCAAGCAGACTCTGATTTTTTAATGCATCAAATGGCGCTGAGAGAGGCATTGGAAGAATTAGACGCTGATAGTATAGAACTGCAGGAATACCAGCAAAATCTTCAAAATAAAATCAATGAATATTATGAGACCTTAAGCCAAATATTTTTGGCAGCCGGTACAAATTCAGCGATAGATTCAGCACACCTAAAACAAGCAATTTTTGAGTTGCAGTTTTATCAAAAAATCATGAAGGACTTCTCAGTGAAGTTTTCGCATAGTTAATCTGGATAGCAACATGAGTTTAGTTGAGATACAAGAGTTAGAAGAGACTACCGTCAAGCCCATTGCCGTCGGGATTGATTTGGGGACGACCCATTCTATTGTGGCTTGCGAGCAAGAAAATGAGATCGTGTATTTAGAAGAATATGATACGCCATTAATGCCTTCCGTTGTTCATTATGCCAAAGAATATGTCATGGTGGGACATCCTGCCGAGCTTAAATTATCTGAAGATCCAACTAATACACTCTATTCCATTAAACGTTTAATGGGTCGGACTGTGGAAGAATTGCAGGATTTGAATATTCACTTCCCTTATCAGTTTTATACGCATAAGCATGAGAATGATCCGACAGATAATGGTTTGCCCAGAATAATAACCCCCATGGGGGTGGTTGACCCGATTGGCGTATCCGCGCAAATTTTAGATGCTTTGCTCAAACGTGCACAAAAAATTGATAAGAACATATCAGAAGCCGTGATCACGGTACCAGCCTATTTTGATGAGTCGCAGCGTCAGGCAACCAAAGCAGCAGCACAAATGGCCGGCATATCTGTTTTGCGTTTAATTAGTGAGCCAACGGCAGCAGCCGTCGCCTATGGATTAGAGCAAAAAGCCAGTGGCCTTTGTTTGGTCTATGATTTGGGCGGTGGTACTTTTGATATTTCTTTATTAAAAATAGAGAAAGGGGTTATTGAAGTTTTAGCCACAGGCGGGCACCCTCATTTGGGGGGGGATGATATTGATCAAATCATCGCGGAAAAAATTCAAGCCCATGTACAAGCAGATGTATCTGCGCATGATTTGAGAATGATTGCCAAAGCGATAAAACAGCAGTTATCTTTTCAAACAGCTGTAGCCGCAAACGTCGGTGGAGAGCACATCACGATTTTCCGAGCAGATTTTGAAGCGTGGATTCAAGAGTTTACCGATAAAACCATGACTTTGTTAGCTTCTGTTTTACAAACAGCGAACGTGAAGACAGAAGACATTAGTGATGTTTTGTTGGTGGGGGGGTCCACTCGCATACCGTATATTCAAGAAAAACTCAATATTCAGTTTCCGCAAAAAGTTTTGAACAACATTGATCCCGATTTGGTCGTCGCCAAAGGCGCGGCTATTCAAGCCAGTATTTTAAGTGGCCACCGTAAAGATCCCCAAGTCTTGTTAGATGTTATTCCTTTATCATTAGGGGTTGAAACAATGGGGGGGGTGGTAGAAAAAGTATTGATACGAAATAGTAAAATACCTTGCAAGCAAACAGAACATTTTTCAACCTATCAAGATGGGCAAAACGCCATGTCTTTTCACGTTGTACAAGGTGAACGTGAATTAGTGAAAGATTGTCGTTCATTAGCCCGTTTTGATTTGACTGGGATCCCAGCTATGCCTGCGGGCCACGCCAAAATTGAAGTGACATTCCAGATAGATGCAGATGGTTTGCTCGAGGTCTCAGCCAAAGAACAGACACAAGGGATAGAAACGCGTGTGCAGGTGAAACCAACCTACGGTCTGAGTATGGATGATGTCAGTGATTCTTTATTTGATTCTATTTCACATGCGGAAGAAGATATATTGCAACGAAAAATTGTGAATAAATCCGTAGAGGGTCGTCAGCTAATAAATTGTGTGCAAAAAGCAATTCAACAGATAAATCAGAATAAAGAGAATGAGGCATTTTCAGAAGCGGAGGCAGTTGTTGGCGCGCTGACACAAGAGATTGAGAAGGCAAATAATTTGTCTGAAATAGTCTCTTTGATGAAGTCATTAGAATCTATAGCTGAGCCTATTATGAACCAAAGTTTACAGCTTGCTTTAGATGACGCCATATCCGGTAAAACAATAGATGCAGTAGAGAAGGCTTATGACTAAAGTAACATTTTTACCAAACGAGGAAGCTTGTCCAAAAGGATTAACTGTAGAGGTTGAGCCAGGTCAATCTATATTGGATGTGGCTTTAGACAATGGGGTCTATATAGAGCATGCTTGTGAAAAATCATGTGCCTGTACGACCTGTCACGTCATCTTAAGAAAAGGCTTTGATTCTTTAAAAGAATCAGAAGAAGAAGAAGATGATTTGCTTGATAGGGCATGGGGCTTAGAGCCGGAGTCTCGCCTAGGTTGCCAAGCCATTGTTGGAAATGAAGATTTAGAAGTCGACATTCCTAAATATACAGTTAACCAAGTTTCTGAGGGAAATTAATGGAATATAGCTGGACAGATATCCAAATGATTGCTGAGGATTTATTGGACGCACACCCTGATGTTGATCCACAGTTAATTCGTTTTACAGACTTACACCGTTGGGTTTGTGAATTACCTGATTTTAAAGATGATCCAAATCGCAGTAATGAGAAAATATTAGAGGCTATTCAAGCCGCTTGGATGGAAGAAGCTAACTAACTATTTGTTGAGCATAAAGAAATGTGCAAATATTCGGTTAGCCAAGTATAATAGTTGAGTAATTATTATAAGTTTGTTTTATGACCTGGAGTTAAAAATGGCCCTCGAAAGAACTTTATCTATTATTAAGCCTGATGCTGTTGCCAAAAATGTAATTGGCGAAATTATTACCCGTTTTGAAAAAGCCAATCTGCGTGTTGTTGCAGCCAGAATGATGCAACTGAGTCGTGAACAAGCAGAGTCTTTTTATGAAGTACATAAAGAACGTCCTTTTTTCAAAGACTTGGTTGATTTTATGATCAGCGGACCTGTATTTGTTCAGGTTTTAGAAGGCGAAAGCGCGATTAAAACGAATCGTGATGTTATGGGCGCGACAAACCCAGCTGAAGCTGCAGCTGGTACGATTAGAGCTGATTTTGCAAGTTCTATTGACGAAAATGCTGTACATGGTTCTGATGCCGAAGAAACAGCGCAAAACGAAATCAAATTCTTCTTTAAAACGGAAGAGTTATGTGAGCGTGTGAGATAAGTCGCTGAATATGCAAGATACGCAAGTAGAAAAAGTCAATTTATTAGACTTAGACAAAGACGGTATGATTCGCTTTTTCACCTCTATTGGTGAGAAGGCGTTTCGCGCCCAGCAATTATTACGTTGGATCCACAAAAATGGTGTGTCCGACTTTGATTTAATGACCGACTTGAGTTTTGCTTTACGCAATAAACTAAAAAAAATTGCGGTTATCGAAGGCCCAAAGCTCTTATCAGAGCAAATATCAAACGATGGCACGCGAAAATGGTTATTTTCATCAGGTAATAATTCTGCGATTGAAACCATATTTATACCTGAAACCAATCGGGGTACTTTGTGTGTGTCTTCTCAAGTGGGATGTATTCTAAACTGCAAGTTTTGTCATACTGGGCAGCAAGGTTTTCAGCGTAATTTACAACCTTCTGAAATTATTGGGCAATTGTGGCATGTGGTGCATGAGCTCAAAAAAATTAACCCAGATCAAATCCGATCTCCCATAACAAATGTTGTTTTTATGGGCATGGGCGAGCCATTATTAAACTATGAAAATGTGTTAGTGGCCATTAGGCTTATGCAAGAAGATTTGGCCTACTGTTTATCTAAGAAACGTGTAACGGTGAGCACTTCCGGTGTTGTACCTTTTATGGATAAACTTATTGCGGAAACAGACGTTTCTTTGGCGGTTTCTTTACATGCGCCAACCGATGATGTGCGCACGAAAATAATGCCCATCAATAAAAAATACTCATTAGATATACTAATGAAAACGTGCAAGGATTATGTCGCTAAGAATAAAAAACGTAAAGTGACGATGGAATATGTGATGTTGGATGGCATAAATGACCAAAAAGAGCATGCTTACCAACTGATTAAGTTGCTAAAAAATGTGCCGAGTAAAATAAATCTCATACCCTTTAACCCATTTTCGGGTTCAAGTTATACCTGTTCGACACCTGCGGCTATCAAAAAGTTTCAAGATATCCTTATAGCACATAATTTTATTGCCACAATTCGGAAAACCCGAGGTGAAGATATTGATGCCGCTTGCGGTCAATTAGCAGGCAGAGTCAAAGATAGAACACGTCGGAGCATACCGTATAAGCAAGAAAGAAAATATCACCTTCCAGTTGTGATTGTTCAAAGCACAGAGCAAAGTTCAGAGGGCAGCCAGAGTACGCATTAATATTTTAGGGAGAATATATGCAGTGGAATAAGGGATTACTAATAGTCGCATTGCTTGTGGTATCAGGCTGCCAAACTAATAAAGATGCAAAAGAAGAAATTGCCAAGCTCAATGAAGAGTTAGAATCAGCCCAGTCCTCTATGTATGATATTCCCGACGTTATTGATTACGATAAAGCCGCTAAAATTAACGCTGAATTGGGTTTATCTTATCTACAACAAGGTCAAAACGCCCGCGCAAAAACAAAATTACTTCGAGCCATGAAATTGGCGCCCGATATGCCAGATGTACATTATGCTTATGGTTATTACTTAGAGCATATTGGTGAGTTGGTTGAAGCCGAAAAATCCTATCTATTAGCAATCAAACACGATCCTAAAAACGGTAAATCCTATAATAACTATGGCGCTTTTTTATGCCGTATGGCACGTTATAGAGAGTCTGAAACACAGTTTATGCAAGCGTTAAAAGACAAAGATTATGCGCGAACAGGAGAGGTTTATGAAAATGCAGGTGTTTGTGTGATGCAAATTCCAGACATAGCAAAAGCACAGACTTACTTTGAAACGGCGTTGCGGCACGATCCCAATCGACATTATGCCATGCTAGAGCTGGCTATTATTAAATACCGACAAAATAATATTTTAGAAGCACAGAATTATTATAGCACCTATACTAAATTAGCAGCCCCTACAAAACGATCGTTATTATTAGGGGTAAAATTAGCAGAATATACTGGTAACAAAGATCAAGCGGCCAGTTTAAAGTTGCTTTTGCAGGCGAAGTTTCCAGATGCAAAAACAAAGGATTTGTTTATCTCTGGCTAGTGAATCGTGTCAAGTTAGAATAGGGAGTATATGATGGCTATGGAAAGCAACGACTCAGAAAAAGGCCCTGGTGCAATCTTAAAAGAAAAAAGATTAGCAGAACACCAAGGCTTGAGTAATCCGGCATCCTATCTTGGTATCAGTGAGAGCCTGTTACAGGCTTTAGAATCAGATAACTTTGATTATCCACTATTGCAAGATAAAGAATTAGTTCGAAAATATTACAGCCAATATGCCCGCTTTTTAGATATCCCAGCTGAAGCAGTATTATCTCGTTATGACGTTTGTCTTATGGCAAAAGAATTACGGGATAACGCAGACTTACCAACATCCAATGTCTTTAAAAAAATTAGCTGGGTGATGGCACTTTGCCTATTGTTTGGCGCCGTGGAGCTAATTTATTGGACCAAGCACAAAGTGTCTGCCAAACCTGTTGAATTTATGGCTGCAACGTCGGAGCAAAAATCATTGGAACGTAGCATTAACGAAATGGTTATGAGTGAACTGCGAGCAGAAGAATTAGAACGCCCAGTCGACCCTGACTCTTAAGTCGAAACGTTCTACGCAATGAACACTTAAAATTTGACCCGTTTTAAATTCTGGTACGTATTCTTTAGAGTTTTGTGCCCTATAATCAGAATATAGCAGCTCATCATAACGGCATAGCCTGCCAGCATAACGCTGATCAATAATATAGTCGTCAGTAGTCTTTTCATATACTCTTAGAAGTTTTGTTGTTTGCTCTATTAATAATAGATGATGATTGACTTTATGCCTCAAGATTTGTCTCAAGCATTATCTTAGCTGGTCGATAACTAAGACATAAGATGATTGAATTGTATGAAGGGGGCGGTGTATATCACCGAGTATATGATGAAGCAGTTAAAAGTTCCTGTTGTAGTATTAGTAGGTGCATTGGGTCTTGCTGGTTGTGCACCAGCGGGCGAAAAGGAAGCAGTAGGTACATTTGCAGGAGCAGTTGGCGGTGCAATCGTTGGAGCCCAGTTTGGACATGGCGCTGGTAGCGTCGTGGGCGGAGCCGTCGGTGCCCTAGTAGGTGGTATTATTGGTAATCAAATCGGCAATAGCATGGATGGTGATGACAAGCGGCATGCGAATACCGCCTTCACAAAAGCATCACGTGTTCCGGTTGGTGAAACCGTATATTGGAGTAACTCCAATACAGGCCATTGGGGGACCTACAGACCTGTTCGAGATGGAGAGTCGGGTATGGGCTATTATTGTCGTGAATTTGTGACCACGGTGTTTGTGCATGGTAGGACTGAAAAGATGTATGGTACTTCATGTCGTGCACCTGATGGCTCTTGGAATGCGATATAAAGATTCTCATTTAAAAAGCATTAATCATACATATGATCTTTCTTGTGCAGGTCCATCCAATCTAAATAGAATAAGACTGTTCATGTGTATATTATAAGAAATAAGATGTATGACAACGTACTCCATCTTTAAAAATATGGATGCACCCAAACCGATCGATGGGAAGAATAAAGTGGTCGTCTATTGCCATAATTTACATGATGGCAGGGGAGACTATGGACATATGGTGCAATACATCCTTAAGTTAAAAGAGATATTGTCTAAACCCTATGAGATTGTGCCTATTTTAAGTGTGGATTTCTGCGAAGGGGAATCTAGCTCAGTTAAAAGGGATAATCAGCGGCAAAAAAGTGTGCTTCAAGAATTCAAAGCTTTTTGCAAGATACATGATTTAGAGGCACATACTATAGAAACAACCAAGGAGCCGAAATCATTGTTTGATCTGAGAGAGAAAGATCAGGCTATGATCAAATCGCATATCCAAAAAAGTGCGCTATGTTTTACAATCGCTTATGGTAATCTGTTGAAGCTTATTCCTAAAGAATTAAAAATAAATCATATAGAATGTAAGCAACTTACCTCTGGCACGCTTAATAGCCCATTGACTCAGGCCACCTTTGAACGATCAAGCGAAGGTATCCATCAGCTGCCCTCTGCGTCGATGGGATTGTTACGCCCGTCTAATAGTACACAGGAAAAATCCGTATATGGTCTTCGCTTAGAAGAGGCGGTCAAACTTAAAGTAGATAGAGTGAAGAAGATGTATGCTTTTAAGAGCTCAAAAGGGAAGTTGCTCATAGAAAAACTGGTGGGTAAACGTTATACAACACAAATGATTGAAGACTATTTTGAAACGTATAAGCTGATGCCCGGATATCCGCAAAATGCTTTTGGCGCGACACATTTTTTATTAACAGGTCTATTAAAGAACATGGATGAAGGTATACTTCAAAAAAACTGTGATTTTTTTGTGCCTAAAGGGGCTGTAGAAGTCAATGTGTTAACAGAAATGCTGAAAAAGTTCGATATCCATACAAACGTGACAATGGTCACACCTGAAACAGAAGAGTTGATATGTAGTTCGGGTGAAATAAAAAGCCAAGAAGACAAGACGGTTAGAATATTTTCTGGCTTCTATCTAGATGATCAAGAAATCAAAGATATCATGCTCATTCGTAATGATATCGGAATGGGATCCGGCGATAATACGATTTTGCAAGTGCTCTCAAGCTCTGAGTTGCCGTATTTTCAGCAAAAGGATACGGCACCTGGTCTTTTTCTCGAAGAAGAGCTTCTTTACACCATCGAATATGTGTTCAAAGAGCAGATCAGCGATCCTGTGCTCCAGGATGATTTTGATGATTTGATAAAGTACTTAAGGCTTAATATTGATAGGAAACAGGGATTCGTAGGCGACAATATTATGTTGTTAGGTGGGCTTGGTTTTGATGAAAATCAGAAAGAGTATTTTGATTTATTGTCTGAAGAGAAATCATCTGGTATGTATTCAGAACTCTTTGAGACTTTTTCAAAGGGCATTAGAGAGATGGCGATGCTTGCGGCTAAGCCAGGCACACAAAAAGCTTGGCGTGCTGTGCATGAGAGATTAGTCAAAGAGTATGACTACAATCAAAATTTCAAAGCAATCTGTAATGGAGCATTGTATCTATCTCATCCAAACCCGAAATTAAGCATACATAATAAAGACTTACCCTCACCTGAAGAATTTAAGAGTCTTATTAAAGAGCCTGCTAGGGCAAGCAAAAAAAAGCGGATATGATGTTGTGTGGTGGTGATCCTACGAAAAGCAGTGTAGCATCCTCTAACTAAGAAACCCAAGATGATGATTTTAAAGGTGACAAAAATGGTCGCCTTAGTCATTATCAATATCATTTAACAATATAAAAAAACCCGCATTAGCGGGTTTTTTGTTTAAATTTATTGACTAACAACTGTGTAAGATCGATGCGCTTGAAGTCGATTCAGGACAATCTGTTGTACTGTTTTTAGTTAACCTTTCAATTCTATCCTGAATTGGCGGGTGCGTTGCGGTGAATTGTTTATATTGTAAACAAGTCCATGACACCCAGGATTTTTCAGTTTTGAGCGCTTCAGAAGTTTGAGTGTCAGTAGCAGCATCCATACTCATACACATCATAGAGGCTAGCGCATCAATGTTTCTACTGCCATGGTCGCCGTTATTCTTAGTATCACGTAATAAGTTATCAAAAGCGTCGGCTAGGTCTTGACCATGACCGCATTTGCGGGCAACGTCATCCGCAGCGAATTCACGAGTTCTAGATAAAGACAAGGATAAAAGCGTTCCTGAGAAAGGGACAAGCCAGTATAGTAAGATATATTCCCCCATTTTTTGCAGAAAAGAAGGCGATTTAACTTCTTTTTCATCCTTATGCTTGTTGCTATCTTCACGCGCGCGTCGTTGCTTATAAATCGATTCACTAAATATCCTCAGGGCGCTGGCAAAAATACTAATGGTTGTTTTGGTCGCAATATCATGATTTACAATATGGCCTAGTTCATGACACCATATTGCTTTGATCCATTTGTTGGCTAGTGCCATATCGCCATTTGCTTTTTCTTTTGCTTTTTTGAGTAGGCCTGTTGTTATTGCAATTGCAGTATGGTTTTGATGACGGCCTGTTGCAAATGCATTAATTTTGTCACTTTCAATAATACAAATTTTAGGCATTGTTTTTAACTGAATCTCGGGGTTGACGCGCAACGCTTCAACCATACTAACTAAATCAAAGCCTTCTGGCTTTTCATTAGCCTTTATTTCTTTAGCATTCATAAGCCATAGGGCTATTTCGCGGCTAAACCAGAGCACAGTTGCAGAACATGTGATAGTGAGCGCTAGTGAGGCAATGATTCCAGTTCCAGCTGCGACAAAGCTACCGACAAAGCCTGCTAAAGTTAAAATGCCAGCGAAAACGGCTAGTGAGCGTAAATTGGTTTCTGTTGTGGGAGATATTGTAAACTTCATAATGGTCCTACCGGGTGTGAAATAACTTGTAAAATTGAGTGGAAATTATATTGATTTGGGAGAAGTTTCAGCAATGCTGTTTGTCGGGTAAGAATAACCGGTTATGACTAAAACCAAAAGTCAACTAGCTAAATATTCCAGGCATATCAACAAGTTATCTGAGCAGCTTTTGTTGAGGCTATAATTATCAATTAAAATATCAGCCTCTATCTTTGAGTTGATATAAGAGCGCCATAATATCTACGTCAGCATAAGAATCGTAACTAAACAGTCACTAAACAGGGCTGTCCCAATAAGAAACTCAACTTAACAGGGGTGTCCTGATAATAATTACCAAAGATATGCGAAAAAGTAATGAAATTTCGTCGGTTGGCTTTATTGATTGGCTGTAATCTGGGAAAATACCAGCAGACTAGGCTTTAGGAGTAGTAACGTATGGCTTTGGATATTCAAGCCGTGAAAGGCATGAAAGACATCTTGCCCGCTCAAATTCAGTATTGGCAGTATTTAGAACAAACTTTAGTAGGTTTGTTGTCTAGCTATGGGTATGATGAAATTCGATCTCCCTTACTAGAGCCAACTGATTTATTCAAAAGGGCAATAGGGCAAGTGACCGATATTGTCGGTAAAGAGATGTACACCTTCGAAGATAAAGAGAATGATAAAAAGAAGGCTGAAAGCTTAACTTTAAGACCAGAAGGTACAGCCCAATGTGTGCGAGCAGGAATAGAGCATGGACTTCTTTATAACCAAGTTCAAAAACTATGGTATATGGGGCCGATGTTTAGAAGAGAGAATCCACAAAAAGGTCGTTTAAGACAATTCCATCAGTTGGGGGTGGAAGCCTTTGGCTTAACTGGGCCTGATATCGACATTGAGATATTGCTGATGACCTATAGACTATGGCAAAAACTTGGATTAGAAAAAGATATTAAGCTTGAGCTTAATTCACTAGGGACATATGAAGAGCGCCTTGAATATAGAAAAGAGTTGGTAAAATATTTTAAAGCGAATGAATCAGAGCTTGATGCAGACTCAATTGATAGGCTAGAGAATAATCCGCTGAGAATTTTGGATAGTAAAAATCCCGCTTTAAAGACATTGATTGAGAATGCACCTACTATTCTTGAGCATTTAGGTTTAGAGTCAAAACAGCATTTTGATGGGATTCTAGCGGCACTAGAGCTGTACAATATTCCCTATACAATTAATACACGCTTGGTCCGAGGCTTAGATTATTACACGCACACTGTATTTGAATGGACCTCCAATTTATTAGGTGCGCAAAGTACCGTATGTGCAGGTGGACGATACGATGATTTGGTTAAGCTCATTGGCGGTAAATCTACACCAAGCACTGGTTTTGCATTAGGTTTAGAAAGATTATTATTAATCTTAGAAGAGAAAAAATCATTGCCTGAATTAACCAGTGTTGATGCTTATATTGTCCATGATGATATTGCGGCATTGGGGGTGGCAGAAATACTGCGAGATAAACTCCCAAACTTGAAATTAATATGTCACTGTGGTGGTGGCAAGTTTAAAGCCCAATTTAAAAAAGCAGATATGAGCGGAGCGCGTTGGGCTATCGTTATTGGAGAGGATGAGCGAGCACAAAATAAATACACCGTAAAATCATTGCGCGAAGAGTTGCCCCAGCAAACCTTTGCCCTAGAGGCATTAGTAGAATTTTTAGACAAGAATATGAACCAAAATATAACTCAAAAGAAAGATTAAGGAGAATCCTATGTCAGGATATGAAACGGACGAACAACAATGGGATGCAGTTAAGGGCTGGTTTAATAAAAATGGGTCAATGATCTCATGGGTCGTCATTATTGCTGCCGTGCTATTTATGTCTGGTCGTTATTACTTGCATCATAATGATGTGATCGCAGAGCAAGGGTCTGAGCATTACTTTGCCATGATTTCTAGCCAAGAAAAAAATGACACTAAGAGCATGCTCAGTAAGGCGAATCGTCTGATTGATGATTATCCCAAAACACCTTATGCACAATTAGCGGCGTTTACGATTGCAAAATATGCAGTAGAAGAAAAAAACTACGACGAAGCAGAGAAGCAATTAAAGTGGGTGATGAATGATAGTACGGACAATGATTTTAAAATGTTGGCTAGAGTTCGTTTGATAAAAACTTACTATGCAAAAGGTGATTTTGAAAAAGCATTATCTTTGCATAATAAAGATGAAGCAGATGGTTGGTTGACCTTAATGGAAGAAATTAAAGGCGATATTTTACACAGCCAATCTAAATTAGATGAAGCCGTAGAATCTTATGAGGCTGCATTAGAAGCGGCGCCAGAAGAGCATCTGCATGGACAACTCTTAACTTATAAGTTGAAAGAATTAGGAATGTCTCAAGATTTGATTGACCAAATTGAAGAAAAAAAAGCCAAAGTAGGAAGTGAGTAATAAAATGCCGGATGTAATCAGTATACCGAAAAAGCTAGTGGGATTAACTTTGGCTTGTAGTTTTATGCTAACAGCCTGCAGCAAAATTCCAATTCGTAGTCCTTTTGAAAAACAGGCGGATCTAGAGCTTAGCGCTGTTTCAGAAATAGAGGGACAAGAAGAAACGTCTGTTGATATCGCTTGGACGAAAGTCAGTCATCGCAAAGGGCGCCACACATATAGCAAATTAAAACCAATTGCTTTTAGCCAGAGAATTTATTCGGTAGAAGAAGGCAATGTTTTAAAAGCGATTAAGATTAGTGATGGACAGGAACTGTGGTCTCATCAATCAAAACTACATTTTACCGCAGGACCTGAAGTTATTGACGGTAACCTTATCGTTGCAGCACGCAGTATGGTGTTGGCTTTTGATTTAAATACGGGGCAAGAAAAATGGCGGCGAAAAGTATCCAGTGAAGTTTTGTCAGCGCCTAAAGGGAATGCGGGTATATTAGTGGTTCAAGCTGTAGATGGTACCGTTGTTGCGTTAAGTAGTACCAACGGTGAGATATTATGGGAAGTGCCACAAACAACACCATCATTATCTTTAAGAACAAAAAGTTCTCCTGCCATCAGCGGCGACAAAGTACTCGTCGGTTTATCTAATGGCAAAATTGTTATATTAAATCTTTATAGCGGTATGGAAGAATGGGAGCATACTTTGGCGGTATCCAGAGGTCGCTCTGAGTTACAGCGTTTAGTCGACATTAGTGCCGACCCTATTATTATAGGTGATATAGCCTATGTTGTTGCTTATCAAGGTAATTTAGCGGCATTAGATATTCGCAAACATGAATTATTATGGGAGCGTAAAATATCCTCTTTCCAAGATATGGCATTCGATAAAAATAGCATTTACATTACTGATGAATCTCATAACTTGTGGGCGATAGATCAAAAGACAGGTGCGACATTGTGGAAACAGAGTCAATTAGTCAAACGTTATATTACGAGTCCATCAGTGCAAGGCCAGTATGTTGTCGTTGCAGACCGAGGGGGCTATATTCATTGGGTTGATAGTAACACAGGCCATATTAAAGGGCGTGCAGAAATGGGCGATAAATTCTATCAGCAACCTATTGTCAGCAATCAGTATGTATTGGTTCGTGAGTATAATGGTAAGTTATCGATGTTAGATACAAAACCATCGCAGTAAATTAATTTATAAGTAGTAGAGTTATAGTATGTTACCTGTTATCGCAATTGTTGGCCGACCTAATGTAGGGAAATCTACATTATTTAATAAGTTTACGCGTTCCAGAGATGCAATTGTCGGCGATCTTGCGGGGGTGACCCGCGACCGTCAGTATGGTTTTGGCGCGCTAGATGAAAAGCGGCATATGATTGTTGATACGGGGGGCATGCTATCAGATACCAGTTTTGACGGCTGTATTGATGACCAAGTCGATTTGGCCTTAGAAGACGCGACCGTTATATTTTTTGTTGTAGATGCTAAAAGTGGGATGGTTTCTGATGATGAGGTCATTGCTGAAAAGCTACGAGCACTAAACAAAAAAGTCTATATCTTAGTGAATAAAACCGATGTGGGTGATCCCGATATGGTTTCAGCTGAGTTTTATAGCTTAGGTTTTGATGGGTTATTTCAAGTCGCTGCAGAGCATAACAGAGGTGTTAGGCAAGTGATTGAAGCGGCAATGGCTGGTGTCTCTGAATCTGAGCCAGATACACATGATGATCGCGATGATATAAGGGTTGCAATTATTGGTCGTCCCAATGTGGGTAAATCGACCTTAACCAACAGAATGTTGGGTGAAGAGCGAATGGTGGTTTTTGATAAGCCGGGTACGACTTTAGATAGTGTTGAGAGCAAACATGAGCATTTTGGCCAGTCTTTTGTTTTTATTGATACGGCAGGTGTGAGACGTAAAAGTTCTGTGACGCAAGCGATTGAAAAATTTTCTATTATTAAAACATTAGATGCGCTTGATTCATGTCACGTCGCTTTAGTCTTAATCGATGCAACTGAAGATTTAGCGGATCAAGATCTGAGAATTTTAAATTATGCTATCTCTAGCGGTAAAGCGGTTATACTATGCATGAACAAATGGGATAATTTGCCAGATGAGCAAAAAGAAAAACTCAAAAAACAATTAGATCAAAGGCTAAAATTTGCTGAATATGTACAAACACTCCCTATTTCAGCATTACATGGCTCTAATGTTGGATTATTGTTTGATAAAATTGAAGATGCTTATCGTCAAGCTTCTATAGAATTATCAACGGCCAAATTAACAGAAATGCTATATAATGCGCAGGCACGCAACCAGCCTCCATTAGTGAATGGCCGAAGAATTAAACTAAGATACGCGCATGGTGGTGGTAGCTTCCCGCCAACGATTATTATCCATGGCAGTCAAGCTGAGAAAGTACCAATGAATTTTCAGCGTTACTTAGTACGTTATTTTATGAAGTCTTTAAAGTTGCACTCTACACCGTTAAAATTAGTATTTAAAACGGCTGAAAATCCCTATAAGCATTTGCGGAATGTGCTTAATCGAAAGCAGCTTAAAAAGCGCGGTCGGTTAATCAAAAATAGGATTGAAAAAACCAAGCGAAAGCGCAGCAAGAAGTCAACCTATAAGCAATACCAGATTTAATTTGGTATTGCTTAGTTCGGAACTTTAAGCGGGTTTTTGAAATAACATCAATGCATTTAATGTGGGGTCGCCACTTTGGTATAATCTTTTACCATCTGTTGTAAATCCATTTTTGAGCATTAATTTATTTAATGTATCTAAGCTGTAGAAATTTCTCAGTTCTGAAGCATTGGTTTCCCATGTTTCGTTCGTTCCTAAGTTAAATACATCGTGGGCTAATGAGACCATTTTTAACATATCTTTATTATTTACATTATGGTCTCTCACAACTAAAAACCCACCAGGCTTCATAACTTTCCAAATAGATTGTATAAACTCATCTCTGAGATCAATAGGGCAATGATGGAAACCAATATAAACAGTCACTAATTCAATTGAGCTTTCGGGAATATTGGCAGAGATTTTACTTTGGTAATTATTTAAGGGAATAAAATCGCCTGCTTTGGAGAGCTGTCCTCTATCTATCATGTCTGTAAATGAATAATTAGGTTTGTGATCTGCAACAAAGTAGACATCTCCTTTTAAGGCTAATGTTGCTTTTAATGCATCATAATAGCGACCCGTTGAACCAATTTCTAAATAGCCATTAAAGATTTTATTTTTGGGAAGCAATTCCGCTGTTTGTTTTGATATGACTTTTTTTTGTTTCGATAATGCAGGAATGGAGTATGTTAATTCACTAAAAAAGGGTTTTATTGTATGAATATTTTCTTGTGTGTTGATATAAATATCTTTGTCTTTATTATATTGTTTTGAAGTACTGTCAATTAATGCATGGAACTCTTTTTCTGGATATAAATGAAACACATTAACAAGGAATGTGGCAAACTTGGCTTTCAAATTTTCTTTTTGATAAATATAATGAAAATTACTATCATTTCTTATATTTGCATTTTCTGAATCTGCTTCGCTGAATAATTTGGCAGGAAAAATAATAAGCAGTGAAATAATAGCAATGTGGCTGATTTTAAAGATTGAGTCGATATAATTTTTCATCAATGACCATAGTTTAGTAATATTGTTAAAAATAATACCATAAAGGATATATTAAGTTGCATACCTTCTACTTGTTTATTAAAAAATGGATAAAACGATTTTTTATTCTGAGTTTCATTTTTATCAGCGTAATTGCAATATCAACAACGGTTATTATCAAAACCAGCAAAGATGAGTCATTTGATTTTCAAACCAAAGATAACATCGTGAATGATATCACGGGTCTTAACCCTATATCTGTTGCTAAAGTGATTACGCCTAAATCTATTGATGAGATTGCCTTGGCAATTAAAAATAGCGAAGGTCCGATTTCTATCGGGGGCGGACGTTATAGTCAGGGTGGACAAGTTGCTTATGAAGACAGTCTACATATAGATATGCGGCGATTTAACAAGGTAGTTGATTTCAAGCCCAAAGAAAAGGAAATAACCGTGCAAACAGGTATAACCTGGCGGGACATTCAAGAGATTATTGATCCTAAAAATTTGTCTATTAAGATTATGCAAACCTATGCAAATTTTACAGTCGGCGGTTCATTAAGCGTCAATGTTCATGGTCGTTATATAGGAGAGGGCCCTTTAGTGTCCTCTGTCAAGTCTATTAAAATAGTGTTAGCAGATGGACAAATTGTTTTGGCTAGTCGAGAAAATAATGCCGATATCTTTTTGGGCGCCATTGGTGGATATGGGGGGTTAGGGGTTATTGTTGAAGCAACTTTGTCATTAGCAGATAATACAAAAATTGAACGAATCGTTAAGAAAATGCCCTTAGTGGACTATCCGAAGCACTTTGTTAAAAATGTGCGAACCAACCCTAAAATTGTTATGCACAATGCCGATATCTACCCGCCTGATTATGATCAAGCTCTTGATGTGAGTTGGTACGAGTCTGACAAGCCATTGACAAGCGATGATAGAGTCATCGCTAAAGATGAAGCGTATTACTGGGGGCCTCGTGCTGCTGAGTTTGTCGCGGATTATGATTTCGGTAAGTGGATAAGAGAAAAAATAATTGATCCTGTTTACTATTCTTTTGATCGCGTTGTATGGCGAAATTGGGAAGCAAGTTATGATGTCAAAGAACTGGAACCCAAAGATCGGAGTGAATATACATATGTTCTAAGAGAATATTTTGTGCCTGTGGAAAATTTTGCTCAGTTTGTGCCTAAAATGAAAAAAATATTCAACGAGCATGATGTCAATATCTTAAACGTTTCTATTCGACATGTGTTTGCGGATGAGGGCACACTTTTGTCTTGGGCCCCGAAGGAGTCTTTTGCTTTTGTTGTCTATTATCGTCAAGGTGTGGACCCAGATTCAAGAGCTGAGGTGGAAAAGTGGAGTCAAGAAATGATAGATGTTGTTATTTCTTTAGATGGGTCATATTATTTGCCTTATCAGATTTTCGCCTCATTCGAACAGTTCTCTAAAGCCTATCCGAACTATAATGAATTCTTTGCCTTAAAAGATAAACTTGATCCCAAATATAGGTTTAGGAATCAACTTTGGAAAAAGCACTATATTAGCGGGCAAAATCGTATTGACAAAGAGCGATTTAAAATAAAAAAATATTACCGTGGAGAAGAGCAGACCTTTTTAACTATACCGGAATGGTACTTGGTTTTTAATCCAAAAGAATATGCCGAGTATTTGGAAAGTAAGCAAAATCCTTCCGATTTTCCTTTTATTGAGAGTACGCGTATGTATTGGCGCATGTACGATAGAGTACTATCAATTTGTGATGACCGTTATCCTCAAAACTCCGAATATATCACGATGTTAAAAGTCATCGGCATAAGCACAACGGTTGAATATATAGTCAAAAGTGCTTACGAAAATACTATTGGTCGGTTTACGAGATGGTTGGCGAATGACAAGCCTGTTGTCGAAGATGACATTATTGCACAAGCCAATAGAGCCTATAGCAATCTAATATTTTATGATCCTTGGTATGAGTTTGATTTTTCATCATGGGTTAATAAAATATGGCATGAACCAGATTTTTTTGATAAAAATTTCATTAGAAAAACAGAGCGAAAATTATCTTTTTCAATGGAATATGGTTTTAAGTCTTTATATGCAAAACTCATAAAATATGCGGTTCAATCTTCTTATGAACCCAGTGAAGGTTTAATATATCTGTCTGTGACCACACCAAATGTCAGTGTTACAGACTTACCCAGTAAAGTTAAAGTGATCAGTCAAGAAGAGAACAAGCTGTTGATTTCAGTGCCTAGATGGGGTGATTTTTCTAAAATTATTCCAATGCTGATTCAACAAGGTTATATTTTTAATGATATCTCAGGTAATCAAGATATCGCTGTTTCATTTGTAGCAGACTCTGGTATGAACAAAAGTTTAGCTCAGTCCGATCTGATTTTTAAAGACAAATTTGTTTCTGATAAATCTAAAGCGCGTATAGTTTCTCTTGCTAAAGTTAGCAACTTACACCTTGCTATTAAAGAGGCTCAAGATGCTGGATATACCCTTGAACATATTTATGATTATTAATTAGGGGAAATACTGCTTCTTGTAGACGATAACAACTATCCTAGCAGATAAAGCAACACTAGGTATAATCTAGTGTTGTGATACATGTTAAATATAAATTTGGTTTTATTAGCTTGGTAAAATTTTAACAGTGAAACTTCCGCGGCTAGGCCGCGGAATATTAGATAGATATGTTAGAGCGAGGTGTTTTTTTATCGTCTAGGTGGTGAGTAAGAGAATACAAAGCCTAAATGGAAAGAAGTTGCGTTCTTATAAGGCTTGATGCTGAAAAAATTGTTATTGACGTCATGACCTTCATAGTTTAAACGACTAATCTGATCAAAAATAACCATTGCTTTTAAGCCTAAAAACCACCATGGGTTATATTGCATACCCAGCCCTAATCGAGCAGAGGCTTTTGAAGGCGTTTTTTGTGATATCTCTGTCGCTTGACCTGCATTGACATAAAAAATATGGGTATCTGGCTTCAAATTGGATAGTCCTACCATGCCGATAAGCTCCAAGTTTCTTACCATCTCCCAGTAAAAATTAAAATTAGCATACCAAGCTTTTAATCTAACTTCGACTTTAGATGAGTCTCCTGCAGGGGCTGGTATGCTAGTTAGGAAGGTCTGAGTGCCATCAAAGAGGTGTGGTTTTTCTTTAGTGGTAGATTGCTCATACCCTAAGTCAAAGCCAAAAAAGCCGTTGACCCTAGAGCCTGCGTAAAAGGAGAGGGCATTAGAGATATCAGGCCACGTATCTTTGTAATATTCCCATTGTTTGTTTTTGGGCTCGGCACCCCAGTATTTCCAATCAATTCCAATATGAGGACTCCAATAAAATGCCTGGAGTGGGAGGGGGGCAAACACAAGAATAAAAAATAAAGTGCGAATGTATTTAATCATCTAACTACCTTTTCCTTGTAATATAGATATTTATTTTCCTCTGCTGCCTCCTGTGAGTCAACAAAGATATTTAAGTGGTTTAGGCTTTTTTTACAAATTCGGACTTTAGCATCATAGGGCCAATGCCTTCTATTCGGCAATCTATATTGTGATCCCCATCAACCAGTCTATTGATTTTTACTTTGGTTCCCATCTTGGCAACTGAGGAGGAGCCTTTCACTTTTAAATCTTTAATCAAAGTGACAATATCCCCATCTGCAAGTGTATTCCCGTTAGCATCTTTGACAACAAAGCTATCTGCTTCAGTTTGTGTCTCGGTGACTTTCCATTCATGCCCACATTCTGGGCAAACTAGCTGGTCTCGATCTTCATAAGCATATTGAGATGTGCATTTAGGGCAAGGGGGGAGAGAAGTACTCATTTTTTATAACTTATTAAAATATGTGAAATTAATTGAAAATGTAAATAGTGATTAACTGGCTCTTAAGCAAAATCAATTACGAGCATTTGGCCAGGCTTTAAAATACTGTCTTGCTTGATTTGATTATTCGTTGCTATTTGTTGGATATTGACTTTATATTTTTTACTGATATTCCATAAAGAGTCACCCGTTTGAACAACATGTACACGTTTTTGACTTGTATTTTGGCCAGCTGGAATTTGTAAATATTTACCAACAATGATGGTATCGTTTTTCAAGTTATTTAATAGACGAATCTCACTGGGGTTTGTTTTAAACCGTTTAGCAATTTTAATTAGTGAGTCGCCTTTGGCAATTTTGTAGCGTGTCGGAAGCTCCAAAGTTAAGGCTTCCAGAGAAGCGATTGTGTCAGAGAAAGTATGAGCTATTTGGATTGGAACACAGATATGGAAAGGTCCTTCAGGATGCATGCGATGGCTATGATAGCCTGGGTTCAAGAGGGTGAGTTGTTTCTCAGGGATGTTGGCCAGCTTCGCTGCTTGTTTTAGGTCTACTGCTTTACCTAGGTCAACTTGGGTAAAATAAGATTGGTTCATAACATTAGGCAAAATAACATTATATCGCGAAGGGTTTTTAACGATAGTCGCTAAAGCCATTAATTTGGGGACGTAATCTTTGGTTTGTTTAGGTAGTTTTAGAGACCAAAAATCAGTGGGTTTGTTTTCTTTTATATTTTGCCGAATAGAGCGTGCAACCCGTCCATCACCAGAGTTATAAGCTGCAAGGGCGTGTAGCCAATCGCCTTTAAAGCGCTTTTGTAGATAGTCTAGGTGGCGTAAAGCAGCATTGGTTGAGAGTACAACGTCTTGGCACCCATCGAACCAAGCATTTCGTGATAAGCCATAATATTTTCCAGTTTGCGGCATAATTTGCCATAAACCTCTCGCGCCAGGTGCGCTTTTCGCAAAGGGGTCATAATTACTCTCGACCATAGGCAAAAGGGCAATTTCTGCGGGCATATTGTAGGTATCTACAGCTTCTAGGATATAGTGAAGGTAGGGTCTAGCATTGTTCACCATCTCTGTAAAATGATACTGCGAACTTGTGAATTGCTTAATATAGTACTTAACCCTAGGATCATTCTCGTTTATATTTAAACTAAATTGATTGCGCATGCGGGTCCATAACACAACCGGTATATGGTTTAAATCATCTACTTTCGCTGGGGCGAAGCTTTTTTGAAAAGGTTTGAATAGGTTCTTCGAGGCATGTTGGGGAGAAATACTAATGGGTTCAGCAACAGCAGATTGAGTCGATAATGTTACTATAGATAAGGTAAGGCATGTAGCCCAACAGAATTTAATTATTTTGTTCATTATGCTTCTACTAAAAAAAACTCATAGATCTTTAGTTTTGATCTTTGTTGATGTAATACGCCATTAATTCAAAAGCATATTGGCTAACATACTCATTATGCCATAATAGTTTAATTGTGAGGTTCGAGCAACTGATTTTAGGGCTCTCCACACTTTTAGTCTTAAAATTGGTCTTTTAGTTTACGCAAAGCGGCAAAAATTTCAGTATTTGACTGACTATTATTAGCTGACTTTTCTACTATTGATTTTATAACCGATTCCTCCAAGCTCCTTAGAAAAGGGTTGATTTTTTTTTCTACCGCCATTGTACTGGGTAAGCTTGGCAATTTTTGTTCGCGTATCTGTTCAACATCAGAAATTTTTTGTTTTATATCAAGATTTGAAGGCTCGATATAGTGGGCAAACTTTAAGTTAGCTAAAGTATATTCATGGGCACAGTAGACCAGTGTGTTATCTGGTAGTTGCTTGAGTTTATTGAGAGAATGGTACATTTGCTCTGCAGTGCCTTCAAATAGGCGTCCACAACCCGCTGAGAACAAGGTATCTCCACAAAATACTAAGCCTTTGCCAATGTAGGCAATATGATCTAAAGTGTGCCCTGGGATGGCAATCACTTCTAAAGACAGATTTTGTGGTTGTAAGTGTATTTTTGAGCCTTCTTTTACTGGATAATTGATCCCACTGATTGTTTCTGGTCCATAAATGGTAACATCCGGAAAGCGCTCAAGTAACTTAGGTAAACCACCGGTGTGATCCCAATGGTGGTGGGTGATAACAATGGCATTAAGAGTAAGTCCGTGGCTGTCTAAATAGTGAAGTACAGGAACGGCATCACCGGGATCGACCACAGCCAGTTCAGAACCTGTGGTGCTGGGGATCGCCCAAATATAGTTGTCAGAGAAAGCAGAAATTGGAATAATATTATTCATAAAACTAAATCGTTTGGTTGAAAACACACCCTATGGTAACAGAAAAAACTTATAAAAATGCATGGTATATCCATGGCGCAGGAACAAGGCTTGCTGAAGCGGAAAAAGAGCAGCTCGACGAGATACTGCCTACATTGCATGGTTATCACTTAGTACAGTTGAGTGACTCGGGACTCAGTTCTTTTAGTTCAGAAACTTTAATCAAAAACCGAGTCTTTATCCATCCGAACGTAACACACCAGGGGCAGTGTACAAAAGTCAAAGCAGACTTTCATGGTTTACCTTTTAAATCTGAAAGCGTTGATGTGGTTGTTTTGTTGCATACACTAGAGCAAGAGCGTAATCCTCATGAAATTTTAAGGGAGGCTGAAAGGATTTTAATTCCCGAAGGGCATTTGGTTATTACGGGTATTAATCCTATTAGTTGTTGGGGGGCTTGGTATAGTTGGAAAAAGCTGATTGGTAAAATTCCAAGTTCAGGACATTTGCTTGGACTGAGACGGTTAAGAGATTGGTTGAAATTATTAAATCTACAAGTGAATGGTGGCAACTTATTTTATTATAGACCGCCTATTTTAAATCGGCAGATTTTAAAAAAGCTAGAAAAATTAGAAAAAATTGGCAGCAAGGCTTGGCCATTTTTAGGAGGAGGTTATACAGTTGTTGCTGTTAAACGGGTGGTTATACCGCTCACCCCAATACGGGCTCCATGGAAAGCCAAACAAAAAGTATGGATAGAAGAGGGGTTATCAAAACCTGCGCCCAAAGTAATTGTAAAAGAGGAAATCAATGAAAGATAATACATCCACCCCCGTTATTTGTTATACAGATGGTTCTTGCTTAGGGAATCCTGGCCCGGGGGGATGGGGGGTATTATTGCAATATAAAGACAAAGAAAAAATGTTATCAGGTCGAGAAGATAACACCACGAATAATCGTATGGAACTACGTGCGGCAATTGAAGCGTTAAAAGCACTTAAATCAGCTTGTGCAGTAGAGTTGTATACGGATTCAGAATATGTACGCAGGGGCATCACCGAATGGATGCCAAAATGGAAGGCCAATAATTGGCGTAATGCTAAAAAGCAACCCGTTAAAAATAAAGACCTGTGGGAACAATTGGATGAGCAGGCTACGCAGCATAAAATTAATTGGCACTGGGTGAAAGGCCACAGTGGTCACCCTGAAAATGATCGCGTTGATCAATTAGCCAGAGATGCGATTGATCAGTAATCAAAAAATGGTGCAGGTGAGAAGTTTAGTTTTGCACCTTGTTCGAAGTATAAATCCCCTTGGTGCTGCGCACCTTTCCTTTACAAAGTGAGAAATGGTTTCGCGCTGCTCATGAAAATATTAAGTTGATAAAATGAGACAAATAATATTAGATACGGAAACGACTGGTTTATCGCCCAAACAAGGCCATCGCATTATTGAAATCGGTTGCGTCGAAATGCAAAATCGTAGGTTAACAGGCGAAAGTTATCATGTTTACATCAATCCTGATCGAGAAGTCGATGCAGGGGCTGTTGCTGTGCATGGCATTACGGATGATTTTTTAGAGGATAAACCATATTTTTCTGATTGTATTGCTGATTTAATTGCCTTTATTAAAGACGCAGAACTCGTGATTCATAATGCGCCTTTTGATGTGGGATTTTTGGAGCATGAATTTAAGCTGGCTAAAGAGAAAAACTGGTACAGCTTATCTCAGCATTGTAAGATAACCGATACACTCGCCATGGCGAGGAAAAAGCATCCTGGCAAGAAAAATAATCTAGATGCGTTATGCAAAAGGTATCAAATTAATAATGCCCACCGTGAAAAGCATGGTGCCTTATTGGATGCGGAAATCTTAGCCGAAGTGTATTTGGCCATGACGGGTGGTCAGTCTAGTTTGAATTTAGGCGATTTAGCCAAGCCAAAACAATCAAGTAATAAAGAAGTTGTGACATCAGAAAATCTTAGCACACAACAATTTTCACAATTAGCTGTTATCTCGCCCAATGCTAAAGAGCTTAAAGCCCATCAAGACTTCATTAGAAAATTAGCTAAGGCGAATAACGCAGAGCCATTATGGCAGAAAATAGCATCAGAGTAAGCTGTGTTTTGTAGGAAAAATTCTTACCTTAATTGGCGTTTTTAAAATAAAACGATATAATTCTGATAAACGGTGCTTTCAAATAGCCTACAAACTTTCTATATTAAGACGCTATGGTACTATATTAATCCTAATACATTTTAAGGGTTAGTTGAGGCTGTTATGATCTTTCCTGAAAACCATATTTGTCATAATTCAATCGAAATATTTCGTCGACATACACAAGATATTTTTGAATCTATGGGGATGGTAGTGTTGTTTTTTGGTGAGATTTTAAATCATGACCAGGGTTACTTATTTTACACTGATCTTGAGTTTTTCCAGAAACGTTGTAGTTTACATATCCCTCTGGCTGGTACTTTTTTAAAGCATGGTATTTTTCCATGGTCAGAGACAGTGGAACCGGAGCTTATTCAACTTGCCCGTTCTTTTGGTTACTATCATCCGTTGAATATTATATTAGAGTCGGGTGACAAGAAGTCTATTTACACAGTGGCTTTTAGAGCGCCTAGGCATGGTATTTCTAGCTATTGTCTTAATAACTTAGATAATTTGCTTTTTAATTGTGTTGACTTGAAGCGACGGATTGAAGACTTAATTAAAAGTGGGCGCAAACAGTCTATATCTATACCAGAACATTTACAAAATAAAAAATTTATAGAGACGTCAGCTTTAAGGAGTCAGAACCAAACGCTACAGAAAGAGGCATACATTACTTATTCGTTACAGAGTCAGGGGTTATCTAGCAGAGAATGTGAAACATTTATTTCGTTGTTAAAATTTCAGAGTTCTAAAAAAATTAGTGAGTCACTACGGGTGAGTCCTAAAACAGTTGACACCTATATCAATCGTATCAAACAAAAGCTCGGACTAGACACTCGGCATGATATTTTTAAGTTTGCATGGGACAACCATTTTGTCGGTTATAAAAATTATCCTAATTTATAAAAAGTAACAGTTTTTATATGAAGACTAGCGTCGCTACTTTTATCAAACAGATAAATACTTGGTAATAGATCAACTTTTCAATATAAAAGTAGTATTTTTGCTATCATCTCTTTGCCTCTTCTGTATTATAGGATAGCGCGCTTGTTTTGACCTATGACGACACACCTCATAAACCATGTTTGCTTTCTAAGTATGTTATATTTATAACACATAGCTTTAGATATTAAACATGGTGACTGCATGCCTGGTCTCAGTGAACTGGAAAAATACGCAAAAAATCTTGGTTATAAATCAGCTAATTTGATGGTTTTGCAAGATATTGCTGCGATAGCTCAGGCAGAGGGTGTTGTGGCGGAAATTCCACAAATACAAGCATTAGGCCATGAAGCCATGCAAGCACACTTGGCAGAACATCTGCCTGAACTCGACTCTTTGTGGCAGGATTTTCTAGAGGCGCAAGGTGAAGAAATCCGTGGATTATCTGAAGAGGGTAAACCCATCTTGGATAATATTCGTCAATTGATTAAAAATACATTTTTGCATCATCCTTTGCCTGAGAGCATCATAGTTGATTTTTTAGATGCCTGTGATCCGGATGACCTATTAATGGTGAGAAGTACAGGCAAAGAGGATTCTGCTGATTTGGCAAATCCTGGTGGTAACGAAAGTATAGCGGCGGTACAACCCACGCAACAAGATATATCTATAGCTGTCGGTAAGGTTATCGCTTCTTATTTTAGTGAAAAATCTCTTGAACAAAGAATCAAAGGGAAAGATGATATTAGTGCACCTCCTTTTATACCTGTCTTATTACAGAAAATGATAGGGGAGCCGCTTGAAGCGAAGATCGAAGATGGTGTTATTTCAGGCGTATTATATACAAGTGAGTATGGCTCAAAAATTCAAATGGCACCTGGCCACGGTGAGCTAATTGTTAATAGTAAAGCACCATTTGATAGTTTTTATGTGACAAGGGAAGCAGTTGTCCATAGCCAAATTGCAATTAAACCTCAAAGGCTTGTCTCAAAAGAAACCCAATCAGGCAGTGGTGTGAAACGTTCCTTAGAAATGGTCAATAATGATAAAGATACAAGTCACACGGCATCTGTTTCTGAAGATGTCGTGAGAAGAATTGCCGCCATTGGAAACATGATTGAAAGAGAATATGACCAGCCCATGGATGTCGAGTTTGTCTATAAACCTAAAACCGATACCATTTATATTGTACAGGCTCGCCCTATCCCTAAAGGGGATTTAAAACATGTCATGCCTTCTACGATTAAACCTGAAAAAATAAAGCAAGTGAAGAAAGAACAGCCTGTTGTGAATGGTCATGTGATCAGTCCAGCAGGAGAGGCTGTGCAAATCATTACGAAGAAAAGCGAGATATTAATTTGCCAGGACATAGAAACTGCATTGGATATTTATTTGCGGGGAAAGAATGAAAATGTAAAAGCCGTTGTTGTAAGAAATATGGCGCCGGCTACTTCACATGAGGCAGCCGAATTTAATTCTAAGGCCATACCTGTTATTCAGGTGAATGATTTGGCTGGTGTAGAAGCCATGTTAGATGAAGAATTACCATGTGTCATTATTGATCCACAGCATAAATTGATTTTAGACTGGCACGATAAGATTGATGGTGTAGAGGCCATTACAGACAAGTTATATGCGCAAGACAGTGGATTATTAACCAATGGACTGTTTAAGTCTTCCATGGGGTTGCAACAAACTGTTGGATCACCACCTTATGCTGGTCGCAATTTCAACATTGAGCAAACGACACATGTGCCAAAAGATATAAAAATTGGCGCATTATTCGCGCTGATAGAAAAAGGATCTCCAACAGAAGCTCAAGAGGCTTTTTCTCAGTTAGCGACACATTATTATGCTTTAATTTCACATCAACCACGAGAAGATAAGATACAATCTTTTGATGAGATATTACAAACACTTGAAAGTATAGAGTCTTCGAATCCGAGTAATGTGGCAGAGGGTAAAATTGCATTACAACGCGTAATGGATCTTCTGTTTACTTTGGCTCGTAGTAAAAACACGTCAGAGGATACGCAAGTTGCTTTAAATAAACTTTTGCAAAATGGTCTAGCCACCGGTCTGGAGATTGAAAGCCTACTTACGCTTATCGATACTGTCCCTGAACACGAATTTAGTTCTTATCAAAGTGAATTATTAAATTTAGTCAGTCGTTTAGAAGCCATTATGGTATATCCTGGGAATAAAGATGTATTCTCTAGTTCACTGGTTCAGGTTTTAGCAGAAGAAAAGGCGACTCGCTATGCGCAAGCAACATCCAGAGATTATGATCTGACCCATGAACAACAAGGCTATTTGGCGCAATTTTTAAAAATAAGCCACTTTGCTATTAATCCTGAACTGAAGGGTAAATGGGAACAGTTTGCAATACACTGTTGTCGGGACCCAATGATGCAAAAAGGCTTAGCACAAATGATGGGCTATATGGTTAAAAATGACTTAAGTTCTTTTTTGATAAATTCATTATTCGAAAAAGCAGTAAAACAAGAAAGTATTGGGGACAATGTTGCTATTTTTAAAAGTATATTTATTCAATCTGCTAAGGCGGTTAAAAATACAGAAGCAATTGACCTAGTTAACGTCCATGCATTGATTAATAAATGGCAACGACATGAAATGGATTGGGCTGATCCGGGGAAATTTGAAAAACTACATGATGAATTCATCTTAGATTTTAATACCATTATTGCTAATCTAGATAAAGTCTCCGTGGACAAATTAGGTCTCACTGAGAAAATGCTTATATTTAATGAAGTAAATAGACTGACAGAAACATTGGATACGAGCCTTAAACATTTTAAAGGCAGCCTACAATATACAGATAAAGCATTACAAGCTCACCGTTTTGCCGAATTGTTAACGCCGTACCATGTGTTAATGGTCAGGCAAGTGTCTTTAGTCCCTAGTAAAAAAATTGATGAATTTAAAAGTGGGATTGGAAGTAGAACGCACGAAACAAAAGATGCGATGCTAATGCACATTCAAAATGTCTTCGATGAAAAAAAACGCTTACCTCGCGAAGCAGACTTGTCGGCCTCAAGAATGTTTGGCGTTAATTCTGCTGTCATTTCAAGCCCAGCCAGTTTTGAGCGACAATTTTTGGAAAAATCACAGCACATGACCTTAGAAGACTTATTTACGCTGTTTCATCAAAATATTATCGCAGCCAATACAGTTTTAACAGAGGATTTGAATTTAACCAAAACAGAGATGCCAGCTGTACTACAAGAGCTATTGGAAGCCATTGATGGGTATGAGCTAGAATACGGTGGCGCCACATTTCCTGCAAATTTAGTATCAGCACGTTACGAACATCCAAATTTTCATTTGCAGTATAATTTGCCTTTGGCTATGCATGCTGCTTCTTTTGAGGTTAGATATAATGCTGAAGAAGAAAAGCTGAATTTTTCAATTAAGATGTTTGGAGAAGCACGTTCAAGATTTGCTAAGATAACTAAATTTACGGATGAATATTTAAATATTTTAGGCGCAGATGTTATTAAGTCGGCACAGTTTTCCGAAGGAAAATCGGTTTTAGAATGTGAGCTTGAAGTTGATGCCACTCAGCCTAATATGGTGTTAGATGTGGCTAAACTCCCTAAGATGATGTCTAGGATATCCTTCCATGATAACAAATTTTCACTGGCTGATGTGGCTGCTGCGGCTATACATTATCCCGAACGCCAAGTGCAGATCGGGCCAAGCATCATCAATTTATTAAAGGATTATTTATTTACTCGAGGGGCTAGACTAGGCTCTCAGGATACAAGCGCATTAATAGATTTATGCATGTCATTGGGTTTTCAAGCAGATGTGAAACAAAATATATACTGTATAATTAAAAAAAACGCAGTATCAACGTACTGGTTATCACAAGAAGGCGTTGATAATGTGATTAAGATGGAAAAATCTTTAGATAAAGAAGGCTATATAGACAAACTCTCTGCTGGAAGCACAACGAAGTATACGTTCTTAGAAACCCTGCTATTAAATAAACAATATACTATGGCACAAGTCATACTTGAAAACCCGAATTTTAAAGCAAAAGAACATCCTCTGGCTGTAAGCATTGTGACTGATAATAAAGATTATTCTTTTTTAAATACAATGGTAAAAAAGGGGATGTATAGTAAACTAAATCCACAGGCGGATAAAGATTTAAGTATGAGTGTCCCTGTGTTGCATGAGGCCCTACAAGCTAATGAGATGGATATGATTAAAAAAAGCACAGGGCCAAGAGGTCGCACACGTCGCCCTCCAACAAAGTTTAGGAAAGGCTAGAATGAAAGAATTTGGTTTTGAGTTAAATGCAGATGTAGAAAATTACATCGATATACTAGATAAAACAGTGATGGCTATTCATACAGATGCCGAGTTAGAACAGCAATTACCTAACATTCATCGTAATGTCAATATGCTTTTAGGTATACTTCAAGCGAAAGGAAGTGATGTTGTTGGTTTGGGGTATCCCGTCTCCGTTATGCTCGATCAATTGCTGAACAATATAAACAGTGTCATAGACTATAAGGATGATAATCAAAAAATAAAGCATTATGGTCTAGTGCTTCAGTCTTACTTTGATTTAATGTCTGCGATGCTAAAAATTATTCCAGATGAGACCTTTTCTGAATATAAGCCTGAAATAAAGACGGAAATATATAAGAGTAAATTAGAGTATATGTTGAAAATATCAGATATATTGTCTGAAAAATCTGGGATATATTCATTAAAGCAATTATCCCCCTCAAATAAAATACATCCTCCTTCTGCTGTATTTACTTCTGCTGCTAGTTTTGAAAGACAGTTCGTGAATAAAAGGGCAGATTGTACTTTGGGCGATATATATCAACTGATGAAATTAAATGTTCATGCAGTTTTATTTCAATTTGATAAAACAAATCAAGTGACAAAAGACAAGCTACCTGAACCCATGTTAGTTTGTTATGATCATATTACAACCATCTCCCCTGAAATGCGGGGCAAAGTGTTTCCTGCTCGTATAATATATATGAGGCATACAGATGATCAGCTAACACTAGAATATACTGTGCCCCTGGCTTTTCATGCCATATCTGTCAATCTCACCTATAAGGCTGCTGGTAGTAAAGTGCTGTTTGACATTTCGTTTTGGGGCGAACCCCGGGATAGAATGTTATTGATTAAAAATTTAACCAAAGATTATTTAGCATTATGTTCGTCAAAAGTTACAAAAACACCTCATTTTGAAGAAGAGAAGTGGGCTTTTGAGTGTGCGTTCGAAATAGATACCTCAAGGCCTGAACAATTATTAAGTGCTATTAATATGGTAAAGCTTATTGGGCGAATGTCATTTTATGACCACAAAATTTTATTTAATGAGATTATCTTGGCAGTGCATAACTCATATAAGAAAGATGAGGATATTATAGATAACTTTTGTTCTTTACTAAATACTTTTGCTTTTTCAAAATCTTCATATGTTGGCGTCGAGGATATGCTTGCTTGTTTGGCTTTGATGCAGGCCAGAGATTTACCTTATAGTAAAATGGTACCATTGCTTAAAAGATTGTTCTCTACTGAGATATTAGCAACTTCTACTGGCTTAAATGATTTTATTTTTATGTACAAACGGTGTTATGGTGACGTTCATGAGGATGCGTTATGTAATGCAATATTAGCAAAAATATCTTTTGTTGAAGCACTGATTCTTAATAAGCATAGTGAATATCTTGATATTATGCTATCAAATAAGAACTTAAAGCCGAGTTTACATACTCGAGCACTCAAAATTGCAGCAGATCAAAAAGACTTTGAGCTGATTGATAAGTTAATTGACAAGGGTTTTCATAGTGTCTTAAGTGCTGAGCAAGAAACAAGCTTATTGACTCGAGATGAATCAAGATATCAACAATACCAAATGATGAAAGATAATGCGCCCAAAAGCCGAGGTAGGCGAGGCTTTCGGGCGGGAAATACTAAGCTATAGGAAGTGGGGGGTTATACCCCCTACACCAGATATCGTCATCACACCTTTGAATAAATCTTTGTTGAGCCAAACATGGGCATAAACTGCAGCAAAATAACCCAAGCCTATGGCCCAAGACCATTTCATATGACCAAAGAAAGTATAATAACCTCGTGATTGCCCCATTAAAGCCACCCCTGCAGCTGAGCCAATGGATAGCAAGCTGCCCCCAATACCTGCCGTTAATGTGACAAGTAGCCATTGTCCTTCGCTCATGGCTGGCCCCATCGTCAGAACGGCAAACATCACAGGGATATTATCAATTATGGCAGAAAGTAAACCTACAATAATATTTGCTGGCGTTTGTTGGTGCATCTCACTTAAACCTGAACCCCACTGGTTATAAAATATATTAGAAGCAACATCTAGGTAGCCTATAGTGGCAAGTCCTCCGACACACATAACAATGCCATAGAAAAACAGCAAGGTATCCCACTCTGCACGTTGCACTTTGCTGAATATATCGAAGGGCACAGTTTCGGTTGAGTGTGATGAAGCAATAGTTCTGTGTTTTATTTTTTTCAAATAAAAACCATAGAAAAATAGATAAGACAGACCGGTCATCATACCCACTGTTGGGGGTAAGTGTAAGAAATTATGAAAGCTGACGGCTGTGACAATTGTCATCACAAACAAAAATATAATTGTTTTTGCCCCGTATAACATGGAAATATGTTCATCAATTGCTTTAGGTGTCGCTTTCGGTACAGCAAGGCTCATAATAAATGCGGGTATTATGTAGCTGACAACTGAAGGTATGAAGATTTTAAAGAAAGATTGGAATGGCAGATAACCTTTTTGCCAAACCATTAGAGTTGTTATGTCACCAAATGGGCTAAATGCGCCGCCTGCATTAGCGGCGATGACAATATTAATGCAACTTAATGAAACAAAACGGGGGTTATCTGCCCCAACCGCCATAACAACTGCACACATTAATAAGGCCGTCGTCAGGTTGTCTGCGACTGGGGAAATAAAGAAAGCTAAGATGCCAGTAATCCAAAATAGCGCTCTATAACTGTATTGTTTTTTTACGAGCCAGGCACGCAAAGCTTCAAAGACGCCACGTTCTTCCATTGCGTTTACATAAGTCATGGCTACTAATAAGAATAAGAGTAGGCCTGCATATTCTAGAATGTTGTGATTGATTGCCCCGTGTATATGTGCAACCGCGTCCGGGCCTTCATTTTTGGCGATAATAGCGACAATAATCCAAATGATACCAGAAGCTAAAATAACAGGCTTTGATTTCCTAAGATGTAAAAACTCTTCCGCCATCACTAGGATATAGGCAATAATAAAAATAACAACCGTTGTGATGCCAAGTAGGGATTCAGTTTTATCTAAGGCATATACCTCACATTCAGCACCAGCATATGCGGATAGGCTAGTAGAGAAGACTGTCAGTAAAGCAAATAAACAAACCGCCATGGGTCGCGAGAAAATATTTTTTTGAGGCGTCACAGAAAGATCCCTTACAAGTTATAAAGCTTATTACACAAATAAAGTTATATATAGTTATGCCTGTCTTTTATTAAAAGAGTCAAGCTTATAGCAATTATCAAGCAAAAAGGCAGAATGCTCATCGCGGCATGATAATCAGAAATAGAATAAACACCATTATGCGCTTTGCGTAGGTGGTCTAATATCCAGCCTATTCCATATTGAGTAAGTCCACCAAAAAACATTATAGTCATATTAACAAATCCAATTGCCGCACCCTGAGCCCAAACAGGCTGTTGGTTTTTTATTAGAGTGAAACACAGCAGCATATTAGATGTGCATAAGCCATAGAAAAAAAGCACTGGGTATAAGAATAATACATCAGTATAATCACCGTATAAAAAATAGAATAACAACAATAAAGCACATAAAGTGGCAGGGAACATGATATAACGATAATCAGATACTCGTGTCGCTATCCAGCCGATAATAGGACCGCCGAGTGCTGTCCCTACAAAAATAGTATGCGTAATGCTGGATGCTTGCTCTTTGGGCAGACCATGAACAAAGCTTAAATATTCTGGCCCCCACATTTCGGGTATCGCCGCAATAGGCATCACTAACAAAGTACCATATAGTGCTATTAACCACGTTTGAGGCGACATGATAATTTGTTTCAATGCTTTAAATAAACTGGCCGTTGTTTCACTTTCTGCCAGAGGAAAGTTTTCTTTGGGAGCAGGTTTTAAGCACATTAACAATAGTAAGGTAATGAATAATCCCAGAAAACTGACAATCATAATGGCATCTTGCCAACCAAATCGATTAATGAGTAGAGAAAAATGCATGCCGCCAGATAAAGCGCCGAGTGTGCCGCAAAAGTTAGTGAGCCCTACGATTAAAGGAAATGAACTGGCTGCCAACCAAATAGAGCCTATTTTTAAACAGCCAACAAAAGCAAATGCTGAGCCTGCGCCTATTAAAAAGCGACTAAAATATGCAATATAAATATTAGTGGCTAAAGCAAAAATAAAGCTACCCAATGTGACCATCAAAGAGGCAACCAGTAATAATTTTTTGGGCCCATACTTATCGACAAGTAGGCCAGCAGGTAATTGAAAGGCAGCATAAGCGTATAAATACATCGCGCCAATAGTGCCTAGTTGCTTGTTATCCAGGTCAAAAAATTCACGTAGTTGTGTCGTTAATACGCTCGGCGCAACACGGTGAAAAAACTCATATGCATAGAATAAGGCGGCAATGCCCCAGAAAAACCACCCTAGCCATTGAGCGTTCATGCTTTTTTTGGTTTCTAACATGATATTCCTAAAAATTTCTGAGTTTGTCAATTAAGGCTTATTGTGCCCAGCCACGAATGACTTCTTGACCAAATAATTCTTGGGCCTTATCAATGACTTCTTTTGAATGCAGTGCATCCATTAATTGTTGGAATTTTTCATGATCTTTATCTGCTTGTCTCGTGACGACTATATTAACATAGGGAGAGTCTTGTCCCTCATAATATAAGCCATCTTTTGTGGGGGATAAGCCCGCAGCTAAAGCATAATTAGTATTAATGCAAGCCGCATCAATATCTTCTAGTACACGAGGTAATTGCGCTGCCATAAGCTCTTTAAATTTTAACTGCTTAGGGTTGGCTTTTATTTTATCGGGTGTGACTGACAATGGGTCAGATTGCGTTAAGCGCAGTAATTCTGCTTTTTGTAATAGAAGTAAAGCCCGAGCTTCGTTGCTGGGATCGTTTGGGATTCCAATAATGGCTTTTTGAGGTAAATCCGCCAAAGTTTTATGTTTGGTTGAATATATGGCCATAGGATAAATAAACATTTTTCCGATAGAGACTAAGTCAAGGTTTCTTTGTGCGTTAATAACATCAAGGTAGGGTTGATGTTGAAACATATTAGCATCAATGGAACCCTCTGAGAGGGCAATATTAGGCATAGCATAATCTTCAAATTCAAAAATTGTGATATCTAAATCAAATTTTTGCTTGGCGACTTGTTTTGCAACTTCCATTAGCTCGGTTTCTGGGCCGCTAATCGTGCCGATAAATATTTCGTTATCTTCACGAACTTTTTGCTGACAGCCCAATAGAAAGAGTAAAAATAAAGTAAAAAAGCTAATGCGAAAGTAGTTTTTTTGCAACGTAGTCTCCAGTGCTTTGTATAAATTGTACTAAAATAATTAAAATAAACACGGTAATTAAAATAACCTGAGTATCGTAGCGTTGATAACCATGATTAATTGCTAAGGTGCCCAAACCGCCACTACCGTTAAATCCTGCCATCGCAGAATAGCCAACTAAGCTAACCAGCGTTAGGGTTAATCCGCCTACGATACCCGGTAGGCTCTCTGGAATAAGCACCTTACGTACAATTTGATAGTTGGAAGCACCCATAGAGCGAGCGGCTTCTATCAAGCCCACAGGGACTTCTTGAATGGCCATTTCAACTGTACGAGCAAAAAATGGGATAGCTGCAAAACTCAGTGGTACCAATACGGCGTGAACGCCAATAGAGGTGCCCATAATGAGGCGAGTTAAAGGAATAATAGCTATCATTAAGATAATAAATGGTATGGAACGAGCCGCATTGACTATCAGGCTTAATATAAAGTAAAGCTTAGGCTTAGCCCACAAATTTTGTGGGGCGCAGAGCCACAATAATACCCCTAGAGGCAAGCCACCAAGCACGGCGACAAAACCTGATACAAAAACCATTTCTAAAGTTTCTAATGTGGCATTAACGATTTGGATCGACATAACCCAGGGTCTCCACATGTAAGCCGTTGCGTTTTAAAAATTGAATACTACTGTCTAAGTTTTCTTCGTCACCCCGGATTTCTACAATCATGACACCAACAGGTTGTCCCTGAACATTTTCTATGTAGCCTTGTAGAATATTAATGATCACGCGATATTGCTGAATTAAATAACTCATAATCGGTTGTGACGCTTTATCCCCTTGGTAAGCCAAACGCAAAATTCTGGAAGCATCTGGTTGTGCATATTTTTGTAGCATACTTTTAATATGCGCCGGGATTTCCAGCATGGCTATTTTTTTCACCAAATTTTTAGTTGTTTCATGCTGGGGATTGGTAAATAAATCAATGACTGGGCTTTGTTCTACAATTTCACCATTGTGCATCACTGCAACATTGTGGCAAATAGATTTTACGACATCCATCTCATGAGTGATTAAGAATATTGTAATGCCTAACTTTTCATTAATATCTCGGAGTAAATTTAAAATATCTTCCGTAGAGGTTGGGTCAAGCGCACTTGTAGCCTCGTCAGATAAGATGATTTTAGGATCCGTGGCCAGTGCTCTGGCGATAGCAACGCGTTGTTTTTGGCCGCCACTAAGCTGGCTTGGATATTTATCTTTATGTTCTGTGAGCTTAACTAAAGTCAAAAGTTCTATGATTTTTATTTGGATATCAGTTTTGTTTGCACCCGAAAACTCTAATGGTAGTGCAATATTCTCAGCCACAGTTCTTGAGCGCAAGAGATTAAAATGCTGAAAAATTTTACCCATGCCTTGCCGCATGACTCTAAGTTGGGCCTCTTTCATTTTTGCGGTAGATTGACCATCAATAATAATATCGCCAGCGGAAGGGGCGGTTAATAGATTGACACACTTAATCAAGGTGCTTTTACCTGCACCACTTTGGCCAATTATACCGAAGATTTCACCCTGTTTAATATCAAGGTTAACATCGGTAATGGCCTTAAATGTTTGCTTACCAACTTGGTAAGATTTTGAAAGATTTTGGATTTTAATCATGAGGATATCAAGTATAAAAATAACGAATCATTCTAACATACAAAATTCCACTCCGCATATGCCATATTTATCGACTTATCAGGACAGCCCTGTTGAGTTAATTAGCTAAACAAGGCTGTCCTGATAGAAGGTTTATTGATCTTTAGACATAAGTATATACACCTTAATTAAGAGCAATAAATAGTGCAGCTTTCGATTTATTGTGAGCGAAGGCATTTATTCATATTTATAAACGGGGAAATTGGTATCGGGTTGGCCCGGTAAAAGTTGACTTTTCAACTAGATTAGTTATCATGCTAACAACTTTTAGTTTTCGGAAACCTATATGAGTTTAGAACAGAATATTGAGCGCATTATGTCAGCTCAAGACAGTAATATTAATAAAGCAAATGCCTTACTAGATCTTCTACAAAAAAGCCAAGATAATGGCTTAAACTATATTATATATTTGCTCAGTTATGGTTTAGATGAAAAGCTTGTCATTGACTTTATGTTAGATCAGATGTCGCTGTCTGATGAATACCGCGAAAAACTAAACAAATTTTTGTTAGGCCAGTCGGACTCTACGTTGTCAGTAGTTTTAGGTACTGATTCGCACAAAAGTTTTGCGATCTGGTTAAATGGCTTGGATCGCGATGTTTTGATAAAACTAAATTTTCGAAAATTTAACTGTATCACTAATCTAGAAGAATATAATAATGAAGAAAGAGAAGGAGAGATTGTCTATCCTTCCTTTATTGAAACGCTACTGACTGTTTGCCGAAAATACCCGGATAGTCCAATATTAGACAAAGCAGAAATAAACTTAATATTAGAAAATGCTATTTATCTGGTAGCGGGGGTGATAGATGGCTATGCTGGGGATGATGCACCATACAAACAATTAGACATGCTTTTATCCTTGCCAAAGCAATATTTAAAGCTAATCAATTTTAACCAAAAAATTGATGCTTGGATAATGATGGAATCAAAGTCGAGCGATGCTCAACGGGCTGAATTTTTAGAGCTGCTAGAATTTTCTCCTGCCCAGAAATACGATTCACCTCGAACGTTACTGTATTGTTTATGCGCTTTTGGTTTGGATAGTTATCCTATTGAAGTCAGTAAATTAATTGTTCAGGTTTTAGATTTTTCCTCTTTGTATTACCATGAAGACCACAATGGTTTTCTGGCGTTAGACTTTGAGTGTAATAAAAGTGAAACATTATTCAATTGTACTGATAATGATTTAAGCCCTCTAAAGAAAAGATTTAAAGTGGTAGATTCTATTATTCGTTTTTGCGAAGAATATAGTTTAGGTCGATATTATATGGGGAGAGATTCTCAGCAAGCCATATCTATATTTGAAAACTTGTATCAAAAGATTTCAATTTATAAATCAGAAAATATGTTGACGAATAATTATGGTTATATTTTTGATGGCCTTCAATCCAATACGCAAATAAATATATCATCTTTACATATGGATGAATTTGCCAAACAATCTGCCGACGCATCCTCAAGAGAGATTGATAGGATCGAGAGCATTGAGAGAGCGACTGCTGCGGCAGAACGAGCGAACCAAACCGAGCCTTTTAAAGAAATCATTAATCAGTTATTGGTTGATAGGATGTTTAGTCAAAGTCAAGCTAGCCCACCACTTATGTTTGGGGCTAGCTCAAGTTGCAGCGCACATGATGAGCTAAGACAGACAAGTGTTAAAGATAAAGAGGTTAGTACGCAACAGCCCTTTAAACGTCGAAAAAAATAGAGCCGTTTATATTATTGAGTGTCGTTTGCTGCGTTCTATCGCGTGCGCCGTGACCATTTTTTTTTCAAATGCTAGAGACATATTTCTTCTAAACATCCCGACTAGAGGTGTTCTGGCGTTTTCTTTAAAGTCACTGGGTGCCAAATTGTCATCTTCTGCTTTTGTATTAAGAATACGTAATGTTTGAGTAATTTGGCCTAATCTTGTTCTAAAAAGTTCTTCTTCTGCTGCGGCAATATATTCATGGCTACCTGCCAGCAGATTTTCATAAATGGGCTTTTGCCCGCTCGCTCTAGATTGGGTGCAGTTTTCACACATGCGATTTAATACTTCCCGTTTAGATTTTGAGTCAATTTCGAGGTTTTGTATATTATGGCGAATATTTTTGGCATCTTTAAATAATAAGGAAATAATTTGATTGAGCTCAGGAGCAATGTCGTTTTCTTTTGAGAACTTTGTCCAATGTTTTCTGACTTGTCCTAGTACAAAATGATCGTTTCCTTGAAGCTTGCTGCTGATAGCACCAACAAACCAGCGAAGTAGAAAACGATATGCCTCTATGCCAGTTAAAAGTTGACAAACTGTTGTTTTTTGTTCAATTGTCGGTAAAAAATTATCGGGCATGTGAGCCAGTGCGTCTAAAGAAATATAGACATGTCTGGCACAAGTCATTGGGGCAAATGGATTGGCCTTATCTCTGAAGTCTGCAAGTAAGTTTTGATCATGACCTTGATTATTATATTGCTTTAAATGAAGCACCGTTAAAGACTTTGGTATCATATTTATCCTATCTTGAAAATTAGTTCTAACCTACGATAAGAGAATGATTATATCAATAAATAGATATAAATGTCCTTAGGTTGCTTCTGAAAAGCTTTCTATGGTTTATAACTTATGTAGCATGCTTCTTAGGGCTGTTTAATACAAATTCAGCACGGTTGTCTGCGGTCTTTGAAGTTTATTGGGTATAAGGTCTCAATTAAATAAAATAGTCATTCATCACAAATTATAAAAATGTTTCTCGTCAACGAGCAGGGGATAGGTTGATACTTAGTTGTATCTGCACGCATGTGTTATAACTGACGACCCGTTGCATCATAATTGAGGGTTACTTAGCTGCACGGCAAGATGTATTATCAACGCATAGGCAAAGGTATGCCTATAATTGTTCTTCATGGGGAGCCAGGACTTAACCACACATACCTACGCCCTGAGCTAGTTCTACTTGGCGAAAATGTGGGGTTAATGTTAAAATTTAATATATATTTTGTTTTATTTTATCTTATTATTCTTTAACCACTGCTACTTAGTCTTGGCAATAATCTACTGGCTGTACAAGGTTTCTCATAATACTGAAGCTGCTCTAACGAAATGGCTGACAAAAAATCAAATCCCACTTACACCTAAGGCCCTAGCTGCGTTAAGCAAAATAGATTTCATATTTTTACCATCCATTCTGAATTTTCTGCGCACTTTACCTATTATGGCTGAATCATAAAATTAATTTCGTCCGATGGTCTTTCTTTGTTCATGACAGTTGGTGAGCTGATTTCGGCTAATATTGCTAATGCTAACCAGCCATTTTTGCCATCTGCAAATAAATTATTGTTAAAGAATCCAGCCGTAAAAATAGCTGACTGTAAAATATACTTCCAATGATTAATGTCTTTTTTATAATTATTTGCTGCTATAATTAGCGTTGGCTTTAAGACATTAAATAAGTATAAATCCATTAGCATTTGACGATTGCTATCTAATTGATAGTTATGATTGAGCATGATTAGTTTTTTTGCTTTATCGATTTTGACATCGATATTAGCTTGATTTTGTGCCAGCTTTGGATTAACGACATCATAGAAAACATCTTGATAAAGTGTCATGGCTAAATCTTGACAGGGATGCGCGACACCAGAATATCGATAATCAATGCTAGATAATTCATCTTTTTTCAACATTAAAATATTGGTAGCCGGGTCATTTACAATGCCGTAAATTTTGACTTTATCTTGTAAAAATGATGGGTTGAGATACCTTTTCGCATGAGAAATCATGCCGGATAAACTGCTGTATTTTTTTCCGTTAACGACAATATTCATCTCAGCTAGATCGTCAAAGCTCATTTCAGAACCATCTGGCAGATTAATCATTTGTTCTGTATACCATTCTTTCATTAATGGGCTGGCATATTTATTAAAATACAGGTCATGACTGGCACTATCTTTAATGGATAAATTTTCAATTGGTAACGCACTAAGATATGCGTTCAATTTATTTTCATTATTATCTAACAAAATAGTAAGAATTTCATTTCTTCTATCACCCCATTTTTTATATATCAAGTCAGAGAGTTTCTTTCCATTGAGCACCTTATCAAAAGAAAAGCGATACTCTGGATCAACGTAATTGGGTTCAATAATGTTTGGATATAATTGTTTTAAATTACTCAGTACTTTTGAATTTTTTAAAATTATTTCTTTACTTTTATCGGTAATAACTCTAAATGGATAGACTGGTATTAATTTTTGTGACGCATCAACTTTTGCGACTTGACCGTGTCCAGATTCTGAAACCAGCATACCTTGACCGAATGCGTAAGGTAAAATTGTTAAGTCTTTTGCTTTTTCAGCAAAATTAGGCAATGCTTTTATAATCATTGGATGTATATCGTTCGGTAGAGCCCCAACTTTGTCTTCAGCGGTTATTGATTGATAATCAAATGGCATTGCAGTAAAAGTATCCAGATCGATATCAAATGCATAGCCATTTTTTATCGCATTTCGTTGGCAAGTTCGAATATGACTATCAGAATCACTTATATGGTCTTCCAAATCGTCTTGAATATTCGATTTGAATTTCTTAGGGAAAAGTTTAGACAACAATAAGTAATTAACTGGCAAAGCGTCTTTTTTCAAGCAGCCATTTTCTGCGATCCTGACTATAAAGTTTCTTCTTGTTTGTTGTTGGACTTGTTGAAATATGTCTTTCGGATCAATAATCGCTTTGGCTGTAATCAAATAATCAGTGATGCGGCCTATAAACAAAGAGTCAGCATAAGGTAGATAAAATTTATTTAATAAAATGTAACTATTTGAATCTTGATGCTTCAGCGTTTTATTAACCAAAATCACATTGCCCTCATCACCTTTGAGTGATTTACTCTTGAAAACCCTAGGCTTGTTTATTTTTGTTAGTACACTAAACTTTTGGCCGAGCTCTTGCTTTAATAATGCTTCTTTGTCTGTTAACTTCACCGCAACACGCAAGCCCTCCACAATACCTGTTAACTCCATAACCTGTAATGGTTTATTTAAAAATAAATTAATATCTTGTTTGTTATATGGATTAAATTGACTGGTAAACCCAATCATATCCCGTAATTGTTCTTGCGAATACTTAGAGACAAAATATTCAAGCGCCAATCTTGTTTCAAAAATTAACATACCATCTATATCACTCGTTTCACTTTCAATGTATGTTTTTGTCCCAATCACTAATGTCCCACCAACGACTAAAGCTGCAGGTACTTTATTCTCATTCAACCGCTGAGTTATTTTTGAAATAACATAGTCGGTATAGGGAACAGCGGATTGACTAGTTGAAGCGCTCTGGGCGCTGACAATATGACACTGTAAGAATAGTATTAGAATAATAATTTGCTTCATTGAATCACACATCATTTTTTAGTTAATTTTATCTATAGTATCTTATGGGCATGGTGTCTAGAATACTTTAGATTTTCCGCCAGAATGCTGTATGTATATACCCCAAAAGATCTTCTGCTCTAGAATATATTGGGCCTCATACATTTTTAATTAAGAAAACCTTTTTTAAGCAATTTAGTATATGAGCAAGGACGTCATATAGCTGAAAATTTATACCTTGCTCAGAAAGCCACTCGCATATGCGACAGCCCCGTCCAGCTTCATATTTAGTTACCCCCAGCGGTAACCTTAAATATGATTGATCTACAACTAAACGGGGCTGTACACATGTGCATTTGGGTAATATTTAAAATGATTCAACTCGACGACATACTAAAGTCCTATTGTGTAGGGAAGATAATTAGGTTTAATATTAAGTTGGGCAAGTGGGTTAAGTTAACAATCGTAATATTGATTAAAAAATTAAGTTCAAAATCATATAATAATGGTGATACATGAGAAATGGTGAAGCTACACGACGTGAGATAGAGCGTTCCGCTCTAGAGTTATTTGTTGAGAAAGGAGTCAGTGAGACCAGTATAAAAGATATATCTAGGAGGGCCAATATTGCTGATGGTACCATGTATAGACATTATGAGAGTAAAAATTCGTTGGCTGAAAAAATATTTGTTTCCGCTTACCTGTATATGACGAATAAAATTGCTCATCGTGTGGCCGCACTAGAGACACTAGACGAAAAATTAAGTTACATCATCAATTATTTTTGTAAAAGTTTTGATGGCAATAAAATGCTTTTAACTTTTTTATTGAGGATGCAGTACTCTCAATCCCAACATATCAATGAAAACCCTAATAGTGTTTACAAAACGCTCATTAGAGTGTTTGAGGCACATTTACCAGAGGATAATATATATAAACATCAACCTGAGTTGGGAGCGATGATATTTATTGGCATTGTTTCACAAGCAGGTATCGACAGAGTTTATGGTAGAACGGAACGCAGTATGATGGAAGATTACGAGTTCCTTAAGCGGGCAGCTTTCCATGCGATAGATATAGAATAACTTAATTCTAAATCATCTATTAGATTATCTAGGCTTCCTATCAGCAAGCCTTATTTTTTTGCGGTCACTTCAGTCACTTCACTGGTAATGTAATTTTTTTCAAACCGTGTTTTTATTTTTTGGCCAATCTTTAGTTTTTCAGCAGATTGAATGGACTCGCCTGTTTGGTCGTCTGTCACGATAGCATAACCGCGACTTAAGGTTTGCAGTGGACTAATCGTATGTAATGTTTCTGTCAATTGCTTAAATTGAGTTTCTTTTATTTGAAATTGTTTCAAAACTGAAAGTTTCAGTTGTTTGTGTAGTTGAGTAATTGATACGTCGAAGCGGGCAATCTTGGTTTTGGGTGACCAATGAATTAAAGCATTGTGTGATTTTGAAATGTTAGACTCTGTTATTTGAAATTTGTGATTGATATAAGCCACTAAGCGATGTTGGATGTGCGCCAGTCGCTCTATATTTTGCTCGACTCTATTTCTAGGGTGAATAAGATGTTTTTGTAGGTGGTCTAATTTTAATTGTTGATAATCTAAATATCGCTGCATACCCTTGTTTAGTTGCCGTAATTTTTGTTCAAGCTGAGAGATGAGTTCAAATTGGTCTGGTACAATGCTTTGGGCTGCAGCGGTTGGCGTTGGTGCGCGTAAATCAGCCACAAAGTCAGAAATGGTAAAATCCATTTCATGGCCAATGCCTGTCACGATGGGGAGCTGGCTCTCAAATATAGCTCGAGCAACACTTTCTTCGTTAAAGCCCCATAAATCCTCTAAGCTGCCACCACCACGCGCCAATATTAAAACATCTGCTTTCTTATGATGGTTGGCTAAAGCTAACGCCTTGATGATAGAAGGTGCTGCTTGTTTGCCTTGTACTAGAGTGGGGTATACGGTGATTGGAGCAATGGGGTAGCGTTCTTTTAAAATGCGTAAAATATCTTGTAGTGCGTCACCAGTTGCTGAGCTGACAATGCCTATGTGTTGGGGGTACAACGGCAGTGCTTGTTTATGCTTTGTTTCAAATAAACCTTCTTTTTCTAACTTTTGTTTTAAGTTTTCAAAATCTTGTTGTAATTGGCCTTCGCCCCAAATATGCATTTTAGAGGCGATAAGTTGATAATCTCCCCTATCAGGGTAAATGCTGACAGTGCCTTGGATCAGAATTTCAATACCATCTTTTACTTTAAAATTAATACCCCGTTGAGCACGTTTGAACATAGCGCATCGTATCTGGGCATCTGCATCTTTTAGCGTGAAGTAAAGATGTCCTGAGTGTGGTTGTGCTAAATTAGATATCTCTCCTTTAACCCAAATATGTTCGAAATGACGCTCTAGCACAGAGCGAGAGACCATATTAAGAGCTTTAACACTAAATATCTCTTCTTGTAGGGGAAAATCATCTTGCGTGTAGTTATGCATATCTTTGTATAAACTTAGATTTTTAGGTATAATGCGGGGTTAATTTTTACCCCTTACACCCGAATTGTTAAGGAGCGTCATGATGCGAATGATTGAAGAAGGTCTCACTTTTGATGATGTACTTTTGGTACCTGGATACTCAGATGTACTACCAAAGGATGTTAACTTAAGTACTAGACTCACACGCAATATTAACCTTAACATCCCTTTGGTTTCTTCCGCAATGGATACGGTAACAGAAGCTAAGTTAGCTATTGCCATAGCTCAAGAAGGGGGCATTGGCATTATCCATAAAAATATGACAATCGAGCAACAAGCAGAAGAAGTTCGAAAAGTAAAACGTTTTGAGAGCGGGATTGTCAACAAACCGATTACGGTAAAACCCAATACCCGTATTGGAGAATTACTTGATCTTGTCGATATACACGGTATTTCAGGTTTGCCGGTGATAGAGAGTTCTGGTGAGCTGGTGGGTATTGTCACCCGAAGAGATTGGCGCTTTGAAACAGACTTAAGCTTACCTGTATCCCAAATTATGACAAGCAAAGAGCGTTTAGTCACTGTGCCTGAAGGGACTGATAGTGAGACAGCAATTCAATTATTTCGGCAGCATCGTCTTGAGAAAATACTAGTCGTTAACCATCAATTTCAATTGAGCGGTTTGATGACGGTAAAAGACTTACAAAAAGCAAAAGATAAGCCATTAGCTTGTAAAGAAGCATCAGGCCAGCTTTGTGTTGGTGCTGCTGTAGGGACCAGTGTTGAAACGGAAGAGCGTTTACATGCGTTGGTTGATGCGAGTGTGAATGTGGTGGTAGTCGATACTGCACATGGTCATTCAGAGGGGGTGCTGAAGCGCATTCGCTGGATTAAAAAGCATTTTCCGGATTTAGAGATTATTGGGGGTAATGTTGCCACGGGTGAAGCGGCCGTTGCGCTGGTTGAAGCAGGCGTTGATGCCGTTAAAGTCGGTATTGGCCCTGGCTCTATTTGTACGACTCGTATAGTCGCAGGGGTGGGCGTGCCACAATTGACGGCTATTATGGATGTGGCTGCTGCATTACAAAAGTATGATGTGCCACTCATTGCAGATGGCGGTGTTCGTTATTCTGGTGATATTGCCAAGGCCTTGGCGGCGGGGGCTTCCTCAGTGATGATTGGTAGTATCTTAGCCGGGACAGATGAATCACCAGGTGAATTAATTTTATATCAAGGGCGTTCATATAAAACCTATAGAGGGATGGGATCATTAGGGGCTATGGGACAAAGTTCAGGCTCCAGTGATCGTTATTTCCAATCACATGAAGAAGCGAATAAGTTAGTACCAGAAGGTATTGAAGGGCGCGTGCCATATAAAGGCAGTATGGTAGAAGTCGTACATCAGCTTATGGGCGGGGTACGTTCTAGTATGGGGTACACAGGCGCTCCTAATATGGAATTTTTAAGAAATGAAACAAATTTTGTTCGTATTACGAACGCCGGCATGAAAGAAAGCCATGTGCATGATGTGTCTATAACAAAAGAAGCACCGAATTATCGTACTAAGTCCTAATCATCTTAAATTTTAAATCTACAGTGAATAATATGCTTAATAAAATTTTAATTTTAGACTTTGGTTCTCAATACACTCAGCTTATCGCTAGACGAATTCGAGAAGCGGGTGTATTTTGTGAAATAAAAGCTTGCGATTGTGATGATCAAGAAATTATAGATTATAGTCCTAAAGGTATTATTTTATCAGGTGGTCCTGAATCTGTATTTGAACCAGACGCACCTAAAATACCAGATGCTGTCTTTGAGTTGAATTGCCCAGTATTAGGTATTTGTTATGGCATGCATGCATTAGCGTTAAAGTTAGGTGGGCAGGTAGCGGCGTCTGAGAAACGTCAATTTGGGCGACAAGCGATTATACTCAGAGAAGAAAGTATATTATTCGGGCACTTAGTTGAAAGTTACAACGGCGATAAAAATCCTTTAGATGTTTGGATGTCACATGGTGACAAAGTCACGCAATTACCAGAAGGGTTTAATATCATTGCAGAAAGCCAAAATGCACCGATTTGTGCGATGGCAGATGAAATGCGTCAGTATTATGCTTTACAGTTTCATCCAGAAGTTACGCATTCCGTATTAGGTCAAGCCATGCTTGAGCGTTTCGTGCTGGATATTTGTCAATGTGAGGCAGATTGGACGCCGGCTCATATTGTTGACACCTTAGTCGCAGAACTTCAACAGCAAATTGGACATGATAAAGTACTATTGGGATTGTCTGGTGGCGTAGATTCCTCTGTGGTCGCGGCATTATTACACAAAGCCATTGGTGATCAGCTGATGTGTGTGTTTGTGGATACAGGCTTATTACGACTCAATGAACGTGAGCAAGTCATTACAACATTCCAAGATCACTTTGGGGTCAATTTGATTCATATTGATGCAAAAGCGCTATTTTTTGAGGCGCTAAAAGGCGAGTCTGATCCTGAGAAAAAACGTAAAATTATTGGTGAAAATTTTGTCCGAGTTTTTGAATCAGAAGCCAAAAAGCATCCTGAGATGAAATGGTTGGCACAGGGGACTATTTACCCAGATGTGATTGAGTCTGCAGGCCTATCTAGCAAAAAAGCACATGTAATCAAATCGCATCATAATGTAGGCGGTTTACCTGAGCATATGGATTTAAAGTTATGCGAGCCTTTAAGACTGCTATTTAAAGACGAAGTTCGCAAAATAGGTCAAGAATTAGGTTTATCAAAACAAATGGTCTCGAGGCACCCATTCCCGGGGCCTGGTCTGGGGGTACGTATTTTGGGTGAAATAAAACCCCAATATGTCGATATGTTACAAAAAGCAGATGCTATTTTTATCGAATGTTTGCATGAGTTTGATTATTACAATAAAACTGCACAAGCTTTTGCGGTATTTTTGCCAGTGAAAAGTGTTGGTGTGATGGGTGATCAACGACGTTATGAATATGTCATTGCCTTAAGAGCTGTTGAGACCACTGATTTTATGACTGCGCACTGGGCACACTTACCTTATACCTTACTGGAAAAAGTATCCAGTCGAATTATTAATGAAGTATCAGGCATCGCACGTGTTACCTATGATATTTCTAGCAAGCCGCCCGCAACCATTGAGTGGGAATAAGCAAGATGGCATCCAGTGACAAACAAGCGGAACAAGCTGAACAAACCAAACAAGATGTTTATTGGATGCGCCGTGCGATTGAACTCGCACAAATAGGACAAGCAAATGGAGAGGTGCCAGTAGGAGCGGTTCTAGTGCGAGATCAAAAAATGCTCGCCGAGGGTTTCAATCAACCGATTCAGCAAAATGATCCAACCCTGCATGCTGAAATACAGGTGATTCGTCAAGCTGCAAAAGCACTCAATAATTACAGAATATTAGATTCAACACTATATGTGACATTAGAGCCTTGTTGCATGTGTGCGGGGGCTATTATTCAAGCCAGAATTAGTCGAGTGGTATTTGGTGCGTTTGATCCAAAGGCCGGTGCTTGTGGTAGTGTCATGAATCTTTTAGATCACAAACAGACAAATTACAAAAAACTGAACCATACACCCGTTGTGCAAGGCGGTGTTTTAGAACAGCCTTGTGCTGTCGTACTCAAAGAATTTTTCAAATTAAAACGTAGTTCAAGAGGTCTTATTTCATGCAATCATTCTTCAGTCTAGCTGAGCAAACCCCTCATTGGAATAAGGCAATCAATCAAGCGCAAAAAATTTGTTCTAATATTGAATCTATTGAAGTGTGTTCTGAGTTTTACTTGTTATTATCGGAAGGATCGAGAAATCAATTATCAGACAACGATAGTCAAAAAATTCAATCTGTCTTACATGCCAAAACAGGCGCTGAATTTGAGCCCCCTCAATCTGATCTTTGTTTTCGAGTCATACCCAGAGAGGGTACATTTTCACCGTGGGGTAGCAAAACACTTGATATCTTGCATAACATTGGCTTGAAGGATTGCCTGCGTATAGAAAGAGGTGTTGTTTTTTATCTAATATTTAAGGATAAACAACAACCAGAAGCGGACATATTAGAGCAAATTTATAGCTGTTTCTACGATAGGATGACAGAAAGCTTAGTGTTTGATTCTGAGGCATTAAATACTCTATTTGATTCGTTGTCCCCTTGTGCTTATCAAGAAATAGACATTCATGATAATCATAGCTCTGACGATGGTATTGCCATATTCAATCAAGCAAATATTAATTTGGGGCTGGCTTTATCTGAGTCAGAAATTAACTTTCTCTATCAATCTTTTATGACATTGGGTCGCAATCCAACTGATGCTGAGCTAATGATGTTTGCTCAGATTAACTCAGAACACTGTCGACATAAAATATTCAACGCCCAATGGACTATTGATAAGGAAAATAAAGTTAAATCATTATTTCAAATGATCAAAAATACTTATCAGCATGCACCAGCAGGGGTTTTATCTGCGTATAGTGATAATAGTTCTGTAATAGAGAGTCATGATGCTAGTCAAACCGCTTTTTTTAAACAAAATGGCTTGTATCAGTTTGGCAGTCAAAAAAATCATATTTTAATGAAAGTAGAAACACATAACCATCCCACGGCGATAGAACCATACGCTGGCAGTGGCACTGGGCAAGGTGGAGAGATAAGAGATGAAGGGGCAACTGGGCGGGGTAGTAGTCCGAAAGTCGGTTTAGCGGGATTTACAGTTTCTAATCTTAATATCCCCAATTTCCCTAGAAGTTGGGAGTCTGATAGCAGAATACCCGGACGTATTCAAACCGCATTAGACATTATGCTAAAAGCCCCAGTAGGCGGTGCTGCTTTTAATAATGAGTTTGGTCGTCCATGTATTTGTGGCTACTTTAGAACCTATGAACAGGTGCAAATATCAAACAAGGAAACCTACCAAGCCTTCGGTTTTCATAAGCCTATCATGGTCGCGGGTGGTATGGGGCGCATCCAAGATCAGCATGTTCAAAAAAATAAAGTCAAAGCAGGAAACCTACTTATTGTGTTGGGTGGGCCTGCGATGAAAATCGGTATAGGTGGCGGTTCCGCCTCTTCCATGTCGCAAGGCCAAAGTCATGAAATATTAGATTTTGCCTCGGTACAAAGACAAAACCCAGAAATGCAACGACGAGCCCAAGAAGTGATTGAGCAATGTCGAGGATTAAACCAAAATAATCCTATTGTGAGTATTCATGATGTTGGGGCGGGTGGTATTGCTAATGCATTATCAGAAATTGTGCATGATTGTGGACTAGGGGCTATGTTGCAGCTAGAAGATATTCCTGTTGCCGATTCGAGTATGAGCCCTTTAGAGATTTGGTGCAATGAATCACAAGAACGTTATATTGTCGCAATTGAAGAAAAGGATTTAGTTTTATTTGATGAGCTGGCTCAAAAAGAGCGGTGCCCTTATAAAGTGGTTGGTCGGGCTGTCGACTCAGGTCATATTACAATACATGATAGCGCCACAGACACGAAACCTGTTGATATGCCGCTCTCTATTTTATTTGCTGATCCACCAAAGCTAACCCAAGATATTAAGCGAGAAACAACTGTTTACGCTGCTGTCAATGTGCAAGGCTATGAATTGAAAGCGTCATTAGAAAAGGTATTAAATTGTCCAACCGTTGCGGATAAATCATTTTTAATTACAATTGGCGATCGCTCTGTGACGGGCTTGGTGGCGCGCGATCAGATGGTAGGGCCATGGCAAGTGCCTGTGGCAGATTGCGGTGTGAGCGCTTCTAATTATATAGGCTTCACAGGGGAAGCCATGAGTATGGGAGAGAAACCGGCTTTATCTTTAATTTCTCCTAAAGCGATGGCTAAAATGGCGGTGGCAGAGTCCATATTAAATATCTTGTCTGCAGATATTCAAAGTTTGTCAGATATTAAGTTATCTTGTAATTGGATGGCGGATGCAAAGACGCCTGAACAAGCATTGGCACTGTATGATGCGGTAGAGGTCATTGGAGAGGCGTTCTGTCCTGAGCTGGGTATAGCCGTACCGGTTGGGAAAGATTCTTTATCTATGCAAACGCAATGGGAAGCAGAAGATATAGCCGGAAACCATGTTGAGCATAAAGTCATGTCACCGTTGTCTTTGGTGGTCTCTGCTTTTGCGCCAGTGACTGATATTCGTCAAACGATTACGCCAGTATTAAATACAGAAGAAGATACAGTCTTACTCTTGGTTGATTTGGCGAATAAACAGCAACGTATGGGGGGCAGTATTTTTGCCCAAGTGACTAATCAAATTGGCTCAGAATGCCCTGATGTTGAAGCCAAAACGATCCAAACCTTTGCAAAAGCAATACGAGTATTAAAAGATCAAAATTTCATTATGGCCTATCATGATAAAAGTGATGGCGGTCTGTGGGCTTGCCTTTGCGAAATGGCTTTTGCATCCAATGTAGGGCTAGATATCAACATCAGTGCTTATGCCTCTGATACTATGGATCCAAAGCAAGCTAGAATTCCCGCATTGTTAAATGAAGAGTTAGGCGCAGTCATACAAGTGGGTAAAGAAAATCTTGATGCGGTAATGGACATATTATCAGAAAGTTCACTGAAGCAATCGACTTATGTCGTTGCAAGGCTGAATCATCATCAAGCGATAAATGTATTCTCAAATGGCCAATGTATTTACACTGCAAAACAAGTTGAGTTGCATAAAATCTGGTCTCAAACCAGCTATCATTTAAGCGCACTACGAGATAATCCTGACACAGCTAAAGCAGCCTTTCAAGCACTCAATACATCAAATAATCCTGGGCTTGGGGAAGTGATCAGTCAAGAATATCTCTTGTCTATCCCGAGAGAAAGTTCTAAAGTGAAACCTAAGGTTGCTATTTTGCGGGAGCAGGGTGTTAATGGCCATAATGAAATGGCAGCCGCTTTTACTTTGGCTGGTTTTGATGCAGTTGATGTGACCATGCAAGATTTGCTTAATGGTCAAAATTTAGAGGCATATCATGGACTAGCTGTTTGCGGTGGTTTCTCTTATGGTGATGTTTTGGGTGCTGGCTTAGGCTGGGCAAATTCTATTTTGCATGTGCCATACCTAAGAGACGTCTTTAGCAGATTCTTTACCAGACAAGATACTTTCACCTTGGGTGTTTGTAATGGTTGCCAAATGTTATCTGCGATTAAATCTCTTATTCCAGGTGCGGCGCATTGGCCCGGTTTTGTAGAGAATCAATCTCAACAATTTGAAGCAAGATTTAGTTTGGTTGAGATTGTTGATTCACCTTCTATATTATTACAAGGCATGGCTGGATGGAAAGTTCCGGTGGCTGTTGCGCATGGTGAAGGACAGGTTTTATACACAGGGCAAGATAACCAGCAAAATAATGCGAAAAATGAAAAATACGCCAGCTTGCGTTATATTAATAATAGTGGGGAGGCAACCACACAGTATCCCTATAACCCAAATGGTTCAAAAGATGGGATGACAGGATTCACAACAACAGATGGTCGGGTCACGATTATGATGCCCCATCCAGAACGTGTATTCAAAAACTGGCAGATGTCATGGGTACCAGAAGCTTGGAACCAACAAGATGACAGCCCTTGGATGCAACTGTTTTATAATGCAAGGAATTGGCTAGAGCACCATGTTAAAATATAAAGCTTGTATAGATGAAAAAACCGGCCATGAATGGATAGAAACAGAGCTTCGTGGCAAAAACCTGATGGCAACGCCATTGCTAAATAAAGGTACAGCTTTTACGCATGAAGAGCGTCAAGCATTGGATATTTTGGGTAAACTGCCTTATGCGGTTGAAACCATCGAACAACAGCTGACACGAGTGCGTTATCAATATAAACGGTACTCTAGTAATCTCACAAAATTTGTATATTTGAATAATTTGCACGGCTACAATGAAGTTTTATTTTATCGGTTTTTATCCGATAACTTAGCCGAGACGCTTCCCATTATCTATACGCCTAATGTTGGGGCTGCGGTGAAAGAATTTAGCCATGAGTTTAGACATCCTCGAGGTCTTTATATTAGTTACCCTGATATAGAACATATGGAAGATATACTATCTCATCGGACGCACCCAGATATCAATGTCATCGTAGTCACAGACGGAGAAGCCGTTTTAGGGATTGGTGATCAAGGTGTTGGCAGCATGGATATTTCGATTGCAAAAGCCGTCGTGTACTGTTTATGTGGTGTTGATGCTTATCGCATTTTACCCATTATGTTAGATGTGGGCACAGATAATCAGCAGCTGCTTGATGATCCTTTATATATGGGATGGCGACATAAAAGAATTAAAGGGGCTGAATACAAAAAATTTATGGATAAATTTATCGAGTTGGTTCATGAAAAATTTCCGAACACTTTCTTACACTGGGAAGATTTCGGTAGGCATAATGCCCGATATATTTTAGAGAAGCATCAAGCGAAGCATTGTATGCTGAATGATGATATGCAAGGTACAGGTGTTATTACCCTATCAGCAATACTATCCGCTATTGGTGTGACAGCCATCCCTATTGAGAATCACCGTGTTATTATTTTTGGGGCTGGCACAGCAGGCGTTGGCATTGCTGAGCAACTTTACAGTGCCATGGTGCGACAAGGTGTCTCAAAGAAAAAAGCCCGCGACCATTTTTGGCTAATAGATAGAGATGGATTAATTTTTAAAAATACAGCAGGCATATCAAAACATATTAAATTCTTTGCCCGTAGTGATGAGGAAGCTGAGAGCTGGCCATTAACAGAACGGGATTTGTTATCTGTTGTTGAAAGAATCAAGCCAACGATTTTGATAGGAACGTCAACAGTGAGAGGTGCTTTTACAGAAGAAGTCATCAAAAATATGGCTGCCTATGTCGCTCAGCCGATTATATTCCCTTTATCCAACCCCAATGATAACTGTGAAGCGACGCCAGAAAATATTTTAAAGTGGACCGATGGTAAAGCGTTGATTGCTACGGGTAGTCCATTTGAGCCAGTGACGCATGAGCAACGCACATATGTTATTGCACAGTGTAATAATGCTTTGGCTTTTCCGGGGATCGGCATTGGGGCTAATTTAGTTCATGCTAAAAAATTAACAGAAAATATGCTTTGGGCTGCTGTTCAAGCTATTGAAGAGAAATCTCCTGCTAGGGCGGATATTACACAACCTCTATTACCGGGTGTGGTTGATTTGCCACAACTTGCTATAAATGTGGCTATTAAAGTGGCTGAACAGGCCGTTAAAGATGGGGTTGCAGGGTATATACCCAAACAACCCCTGATTAATGTACTCCATAGGAATTTATGGAAGCCGCAATATAAAACTATCAAAGCAGTGTGATACTAACTACAAGTCATTCTACGTAGTACATTGTTTTTGGCGATATAGTGATTATATAGCGCACCAAGCACATGCAAGGACACTAAACCAATAACAGCATAAGATGTGTATAGATGCACATAAAAGATCTTCTCAGCAAGTACTTCGTTTTTGGCTAAGAATAATGGAATTTTGAACCAGTCAAATACACCCACAGCCCTACCTGATAAAATAGACATGAAAATACCTGATATTGGCATAATAAGCATGCTAAGGTACAAAAATATATGTACGAGCTTAGATAATATGAGTTTTGGTTTTGAGTTGTTAGGGGCAGGAGGCCGTTTACCAACATGGCTCCAAAGTAGCATTAAAATGCCTAAAGTTAAAACAACGACACCTAAAGATTTATGCAGTAAAATATATTGAAGTTTTTCAGGCGCTTCTTTAGGGAGGTATTCTCTGCGATAAACTAAATAGAACTGCACGACATATAATATAAAGATTGACCAGTGTAAAAGTTTAGTCAATAGACCAAACCTTTCCCTGTTGTTCGCCAACTGCATAAATTCTCCTTCCGCTACATTGCTTATAAATAAGCGGCCAATTATACAATACTCCATACAAAAAGCTAAAAATTTATATAGCGATATAGTAACAAAATGAGATTGTTTTGTGGCTCTCCATAATCTGCATGCTTTTAAAAAGTGAATTTATGCTTTCTATTAAATTTGGTTTAAGCCATATTAAAAGTTTGCTGTTACGCACAATATCTATGCGTATTACTTGTTTGCTGCTCATAAACGTTATACCGTGGGGTTTAAGGCATGTAATCTGAATATAACTGTTTCGGCTAAATTTTCTAGTCTATAAATTATCATGCGATCATGGTTTTTTAATCAAATATAGCTATTGTTCAGGGTTGATAATACTGAGCGCATGCCTGAGATATTTACAGTCAGTGGGTGTTTTCGCAATTAGCACATCAATGTATTTTTTAAATTTATATTGATCCAAAGCATTCGTTAAATTTTGCTGTAGAATGGTGCAAAGGCTTAATTATAAGATTAGAGTAAATTCATAAATGGATGACAATATTTTAAACATTGCTTTTTGGACGAAAAAGCTTCAGGAAACCTACCTTCAATTTAAAACGGTCATTATTAGCTATGTGCCTAATGTTATGGCTGCTTTGGTTATTCTACTTGCTGGATGGCTTTTAGCAAAAGTAGCCAGGTATTTAGGTTTAAAGCTGGGGCTTTTAATTTTTAGATTGATTTCAGTCCTAGAAAAAAAGTTAAAATTAAAGTCTAGTAAAGATAAAAATAAACTATCCAAAGCTTTTGGTGGCGTTCTTTATTGGATAGTGATTGTTTATTTTATTTTCTTTGCTTTAAAAATGTTGAATTTACCGGGTGTCACTTTATGGTTAGTTCAGCTATTTGCCTTAACACCAACAATTATTAGTTCAGTAGCTATAATATTTCTTGGTGTGTTGTTTGGTTCGATCGCAAAACAAGCAATATATTCTAGTGTCAATCAAAATGACGGCGCAAATCCATATTTTATTGCTCAATCTGTACAATTTGGCATCATTACTGTTTTCATCACATGGGGTGTAGGACAGATTGGTATTAATATTTCTATTCTCACAAACTTTATTAGCATTATATTAGCGGCAATTTTTGGCGCAGCTGCTCTGGGTTTTGGAATGGGCTCCAGCTCCCACGTTGCAAACCTCATTGCCTCGTATAATTTAAAAAGAAATTTTAATGTGGGGGAAAAGATGAAAATTAATGATGTACAGGGCGTTATAACGGATATCACAAACACAGCCATAATCATAGAGACTGAGGAGGAAGGGACCGTTATTATACCCGCGAAACTCACAAATGATATAATAAGTTACAAGGCCTCTTAATGAGTTTATTGGTCGATAATTTTTTAAGCCGGTACCCTGAGCATGCTGCTAGAATACTGCATTCTACATCAGAAGATGTTTTTCTATCATTCATGATGTCTAATCTAGAGTGTGTAGAAAAAATTGTCTCTAACATGTCGCCGTCGTATATGGCAAGAGCTTTTGAGCAATACTCTTCCGACGCCATTGGCACGATATGCTCAAAAATAAGTGAGACTTATATCGCGACAATATTTAGAAACGTCAAAATAGAAAAGCGTAACCATATTTTAGACTGTCTTGAACCGACGAAAAAAAAATTAGTTTCCGAGTTACTAAAATATTCGACCAAACAAATTGGTTATTATTTACGAAGTACAGAAGTGGTACTATCTGAGAATCTATCTGCACCAGATGCCGTTTCAGTAATAGAGTCTCTTTCAAAATTACATAGCCCTATTTATGTCGTGGACTCAAATTATAGTCTTAAAGGGACGTTAAATTTATTTTCGTTGCTTAAAGTTCGTGACGATAGCCATATTACAATTAAAACTATTGTTGATAAACGTGTTAGGTCATTTAAAGCCTCTATTCCCCTACAAAATATTTCTAATCATCCATTCTGGGAAGATAATAAGATGATACCTGTTGTTGGGAAAACCAATAGTTTTTTGGGCATTATTTCAAAGGATTCAATCTCGAGGCATGTGGAGGTCACTAAAGAGCCAAAAGAAACAAGATCGTCATTAAATGAATATATATATTTTTCAGAGTTGCTGTGGAATGGATTACAGAAATTTTGGGGGTCTTTAAGATAACCCATGAATATAGATACGCAAGATATAATCAATAAAATGCAAGTCGAGTATTTAGCGAATTACCCTATAGAAGCAGCGAATGATTTAGAAACATTAAGCACTTCAGAGATAATAAGTTTATTACAGACTTCACCTTTTATGGAAATACAGCCCACCATAAAGAAACTTTCAGAAGATACACTGATCGCTGTCATCTCTGAATTAAACGATGAATATTGTAAGAAAATGATTTCATGTTTATCCGTTGAGAAAATTAATAAAGTGATATCGGGTCTTGAGGAAAGTAAAAAGCGTGCCTTTTTACTATTAGTCCCTAAAGGGATAAAACGGGAAATTAAAGAAATCAGAAAGTATCCAGTAGGTACGGCAGGCAGCATTATGGATACAAATATTATTCACTTTTATCCATCGATGACTGTACGTGAAACCATCAATAAAATTAAATCAAGAAATAAAAAAGGTATACGGTCTATTTTTATTGCAGATGAAGAAGGCAAGTTACATTCCATGTCATCTATGCAAGCGTTAATTATGGCTGAAGAAAATGAATATTTAAAGGATATTGCAAAACCGATACCTACTTTTGTTTCTAACATGGATAATCAAGAAGAGATAGTTTCAAAATTTGAAGAATATAAATTGACAGATATCCCTGTTGTCGATATACATAACCATTTTGTTGGGGTTGTAAAATATCATGCTTTAATGAAAGCCGCCAAAGATGAATTAACCAAAGACATGCAGAAAATGGTCGGTGTGAGTGAAGATGAAAGAGCCTTATCAAAAGTATTTTTCTCAGTCAAGAAAAGATTACCTTGGTTAGAAATTAATTTATTAACCGCTTTTCTAGCCGCGTCTGTTGTGGGATTATTTCAAAATACAATTGCTCAATTTACCGCTTTAGCGGTTTTGTTACCTGTTGTTGCGGGGCAGTCAGGTAATACTGGGGCTCAAGCGCTTGCGGTCACGATGCGTGGATTGGCTTTAAAAGAAATTAGAACATCACATTGGCTTATTTTAATGATAAAAGAACTCAGAATTGCTTTAATCACGGGTTTTGTTGTTGCGCTCACGACAGCTTGTGGTGTTTATTTCTGGAGTGGTTCAATTGGCTTAACTTTAATTATAGGCATATCCATGATTGCATCAATGGTGATGGCCGGCATAAGTGGTGCCGCAGTCCCTTTAATATTGTCGAGGCTTGGGCAAGATCCAGCATCCTCTTCTTCAATATTATTAACCACGGTGACAGATGTTTGTGGTTTTTTTAGCTTTTTGGGGATTGCAACATTATTATCAAAATTTATTTAACGATTACAAAATGGAAAAATATCCGGAGAATAGACAATGGAAAGAAAGAAATTTATCGAGATTGGTTGGGAAGAATGGATTTCTTTGCCTGATTTACACTTGCCTGCGATTAAAGCGAAAGTCGATACAGGCGCCAAAACATCTGCATTGCACGCTTTTATGGTAGAAAAGTTTAAAGAAGATGGCATTGATAAAGTAAAATTTGGTATTCACCCCATTCCTGAACGCCCAGAAATCGAGGTGTTTTGTGTTGCGCAATTAATTGAAGAAAGGGAAATAACCAGTTCTTCACAACAAACTGAGTTACGCTATGTGATACGAACGATTGCTCAGTTTGGTGATGACAGTTGGCCTATAGAAATTACTTTAGCCAATCGTGAAGAAATGAATTATAGAATGCTTTTGGGTAGAACGGCGATGGCTTCAAAGCTTGTCGTAGTCCCTGAGAAGTCTTTTCTATTGGGAGAGCAGTCACCTGATTTGTATTCCAAAGAGCATATAAGTGATGACAATAAAAAATTAAAAATATGTATTTTAAGCCGTGAGGCGAAATCCTATTCAACGGAGAGAATTGCGTCATCCGCTGCTGCGCATGGACATGAAGTTGATATCATCAATACATCAAAGTGCTATGTTGATGTGGCTGCAAACAAACAAGCCATTCATTACCAAGGAAAAGTCTTAGATCATTATGATATTGTTATTCCAAGAATTGGCGCTTCTATTACTGGCTTTGGCCTAGCTATTTTGCGTCAATTTGAAACTCTTGGTTCTTACTGTCTTAACTCTTCGACGGGTATATACCATTCCAGAGACAAATTATTAGCGCATCAGCTATTAACGCGTGGCAATATTGCTATGCCAAGGACAGCATTTGGTCGTTCCCCGGGTAATACAAAAGATTTGATTAATATTGTGAACGGGGCGCCTTTAGTTATAAAGCTGTTACAGGGTTCGCAAGGCGACAGTGTGGTTTTGGCTGAAACCAACAAAGCGGCTGAAGCCGTTATTCAAGCATTTAGAGTTTTGGGCGCTAACTTTATTGTACAAGAATTTGAAAAAGAAAGTGCCGGGCGAGATGTCAGAGCACTCGTACTGGGCAATAAAGTCGTTGCCGCTATGGAAAGGCGATCAGACAGTGGTGACTTTAGGAGTAATATTCACCAAGGCGGTAAAGGATATACTGTAAAGCTTACACCAGATGAGAAAAAAATAGCGGTTAAAGCGGCCAAAATATTAGGACTAAAATTTGCCGGCATTGATCTATTGCGAACCAAAGATGGTCCTAAGATACTGGAAGTCAACTCTTCACCAGGACTGGAGGGTATAGAAAATTTAACGAAGAAAGATATTGCGGGAATGCTCATGGATTTTATAGAGACAAATGCAAGACCAAAGCTTGTTCGTAGAATTATGCGAAATCATTAATCAAGTTGCTATAATAGCTATGCTAAAATCATTGAAATTTACTTAATATTTGTTTTAATGCAGCATAGCTTATACCTGTGTCACAACGTAAAATATATTGGGTAGATTGAACTATGAAAGTTTTTGAGTATGATGAAGTCTTAGACTTCATAAAAAAAGGTAAGACTTTTGAAGGCATATTATCTGATTCATCATTATTCATTAAAGTAGGTCATTACGTACCCTATATTTGTTTAGCTTTGCACCACGGTCATCATCTTAGAGAATCACTCCAAGCCTATATAAATTTATCAGATGAAGAACGATATCACGAAGAAGATCCCTTTACCGGTGATCTGATATCATCATTGCCCATTACGATTATTCCACAGGACTCACGTTATGAGTATGATTTAAATTTAAGCCCTGACGACTGTTTATATGATCGAGCATGGGGGGAAAAAGTTTGGGCCAAAAAACTGTCCAAGAAAGAAAAAGAAAAAAGTTTAACCAAATACAACAGAATATATAATATTATTTCACAATTAGTCTATAAAGTTATTGAGAAGTGTTCCGCCTGCCTAGTTTTTGATATTCATTCTTTTAATGTGACGGATAGGGAATACAAAGATCCCCCCACTTTTAACATTGGCACGCATTTTATCAACAAAAATAAATATGGCAGAATAGTCAAACTATGGCGGAATGAGCTTGGTAAAATCAATATTCCCAATGTGGATATTCGAGTCCTTGAGAATGAGATATTTAATGGAATGGGGTATCTTGCCGAGCATCTCAGTTCCCGGTTTGATGATTGTCTTGTAATTCCAACGGATATAAAAAAAGTATTTGCAAATGAATTTAAAAAAGAGCCTTATCCGCTAGTGATTGACGGCTTAAAAGAAGGTTTGAAAAATGCAATTATCACAACGGCATTAGAGTTCACTGACAAATCAACTCATATCAAAGTGGTTAATAGGAAGAAACTATTACCTTCATACACAGAAAAAACAGTTTTGCAAGTCGATAAGCAATTATTTAAGTTTTCTAAGGGGTTGAATACGATTGCGCTTGTAAATCCCATTAACTTAATTACTGAGAAGACGCATTTTTTTACCGCTAAAAATAAGTATATTCCAGATTTTAAATATAGGCAGTTGCATGTAGATCCCTATAAATTTAAAGAGGCACTATATCAGTTGCCAGTAGGTGATATTGTTGATATTAGTTTGCAAAAAATATATCGCTCAGTAGTCGAATATTTAGCGGTTAAGATTGAATTAATTGCATCGATTGGTACTAGTGATTTTGTTTACAATTCCTTAAAGTTTTATGGTGAGCCCAGTGGCAATGATATAAAGAATGCAAAATTTATATTACACCTTCAAAATGAGTTACCTGATCTAGATAACAAAATAATGTCTTTAGAAGAGGTGGTTGAAGCATTTGAGTCTACAGCCAGTTTTTATGGTATTGATTGTAAAGTTGAGATATCAAATAAAATAGTGGCTAAAGCTTTAGTGAATAACGCAAGAAAAACAATTCAATTAAATAAAAATTTAAGCATAACAAAGCAAGAAATGTCTGCCTTGATAAGTCATGAATTAGGTGTACACATCGTCACGACCTATAATGCTTTGCAGCAACCTCTTAAGGTATTTCGTACTGGGTTACCATTTAATACATTAACCCAAGAAGGGCTTGCGATACTCAGTGAGTACTTGTGTGGTCATCTTTCTATTAAAAGACTACAGAACCTAGCACTGCGAGTCATTGCGATAAACCTAATGCTCAAAGGTGATAATTTTTACAAAGTCTTTTTAGAGTTAACAGAAGAGTATGGCACCATACCCGAAGAAGCCTTTGCTATCACAACACGGGTTTTTCGAGGTGGAGGCTTTACCAAAGATTACATGTATTTAAGGGGCTTTAAATTGGCCCTGAAAGCCTATGAGTCGAATAAAAATATTTTAAATTTGCTTGTTGGAAAAACCTCATTTGAGTTTTATGAAGAAATTTCTGAGTTAATTGAAAGAGGCATCATCAAAAAACCAAAATTTCATACGCAAGCATTTGTGAAACCGGCAAAGGAAAACAAAGTAGTGAAATTTTTAGTGGACTCAATTCGCTAAAGTCATTGAAGTCATAAAGAAAGGGAAATAAAAGAAAGAGGCCTTTGAGATAATAATTAAGGATTGCTATGTCAGGAACTATTGAAATTCTTCACCCCAGATCAATGAAGCACCTTAGCTCAGTTTTGACAGATCTTATTAGAAACAAATTATGGCTTAAAGTCCTCATCGGTATGATCTCAGGGTTAATTGTGGGGGTCATTCTAGGTCCTTCTGTGGGTTGGCTGGATAGCCATGCTGCAAATACATTGGGAAATTGGTTGGCTCTTCCTGGTCAGCTATTTTTGGCTTTAGTACAAATGATCGTTATCCCGTTAATATTTGCTTCTGTGATACGAGGGTTAGCGGCAGGAGAGAATCTAGAACAGCTTAAAAAAATTGGTATTCGTGTTGTCGCATTTTTTGCTGGAACCACAGCGATTGCCACATTGATTGGTCTATCCCTTGGACTTATCATTAAACCAGGGAGCTATATAAGTAGTGAAATGTTGCAATCCACGCTTGGCACTAGCGCTGGCGCTGCGGCTATACCTAAAGGAACACTTCAAACCCCTGGTTTGAGTGAAATACCCGAAAAGCTTATTACAATTCTGCCTGGTAATCCACTGAACTCTATGGTTCAAGGGCAAATGCTGCAAGTCGTGGTGTTTGCTTTTTTGGTTGGATTAGCATTGGTTAGTATGGCGCCAAAGAACTCAAAGCCCATGCTTGATCTTCTTGGATCTCTACAAGAAGTTTGTATGACCGTTGTTCGGTGGGCTATGGTATTGGCACCATATGCTGTTTTTGGTTTGCTGGCTCAGCTTACAATGAAAATTGGGATGGATATCCTTCTGAGTATGGCCGTATACATGCTGACCGTCATTTTAGGATTGGTTTTAGTCTTTATGTTTTTTTTGATTTTGGTCGGCATCTCAACAAAAATATCGCCAGCCAAATTTATGAGCTCAACCAAAGAGGTGCTGTTATTGGCATTTTCAACGTCCAGCTCTGCTGCGGTTATGCCACTGTCTATCAAAACGGCTGAAGAGAATCTCAAAGTCAGGCCTTCCATATCGCAATTTGTTATTCCTTTGGGTGCAACTATTAATATGAATGGGACTGCTTTGTATCAGGGGGTTGCGACTATATTTCTTGCCCAAGCTTTTGGTGTCGATATTGGATTTTCAGGAATGGTATTGGTCGTTGTTATGGCAACGGGTGCTTCAATAGGCTCGCCAGGCACGCCGGGCGTTGGTATTATTATTCTTTCAATGGTACTGGTCACTGTTGGAATTCCACCCACAGGCATTGCGCTGCTAATGGGGGTTGATAGAATTTTAGACATGTGTCGAACGGTGATCAATGTCGCCGGTGATCTTGTTGCATGCAAGATTATGGATCATTGGGTAACAGGTGAAAAGAGCATTGAAGAACAACTTAGTGATGAACAAGCGAGAGATAAACTAAGGCAAGTCAGTGGAGAAGATGTCATTATTAGCAATTCTTAAGGTCTAGAGAGCCTTTGGGAAAATAGTAGAAATCAAAGATTGCTCTTTTCTGACTTGCTCTAATTGGTCGCCTATACTTTTTGTAGCCTGAAAATTGCTAATAGCCATAATTAATGAGTCAGCTATAAAGCTTGATGCTCCCAACACTAGCGCAACGATTGATGGAAAGCCACCACCAATTGTCCCAGCAACAATAGCAAAAGTACTGACACTTCCGTCTATCCCTCCTAGCAGTACATCTTTAATATAACTCTGCTTATAACGAGCACGAATTCTGGCTTTGATGTTTTCATAGCGATGGCTTTCAATCAATTCTTTACTTAAAGTATCTTTCGTTTTCTTCAATTTTATTAGTTTTCCTTACTAAATAATTTTAAATAAGTGCAAAACGCCTTATCATACCAAGATATTTGGGTATTTCTAGATACTTACAAGAGCACATTGCTTTGTTAGTATGTAAAATAAGGATTAGCTAGCAACTTATATTTACTTTAAATTAAAGATTGCATAGAATGACTACTTATAAACCTAACTTTTTTGGTTTTTTTTAACATATTATGAACTCACCATTTAGTAAACATTCTATAACGGATATAAGCATTGGAGCTGAGCACTTGGACTTTATATACTCAAGTTTTGTACAAACTATCATTGCAATTGTTATCGTTATTCTTATTGATGTGGCTCTTGAATACTTAGTATTTACACGAGTGAGTACAAAGCGGAAAAAAAGAAGATACAAAGTATATATTCGAAATATTTTATTTTGGAGTTTGTTGGTTTTTCTGGCAAAGATCTGGATTAATGGATTTAGTCATTTGCTCGCTTTTATTGGTTTTATCTCAGCAGCACTCACAATTACGCAAAAAGAAAATTTATTAAACTTAACCGGCGGTCTCATTATCATGTGGCGTGATACCTTTGCCGAAGGGGATTATGTATCAATTAATCATTTTACGGGCATTGTAGAAAATATAGGTATATTTTATTTCACGTTACAGGAAATTAAATTTGATCGTTATGCTTGCCGTACTGGTAAAGTCATTAAAGTGCCAAACTCTTATATTTCTTTACATCCATTCGAAGTTTACAACTACGATAACTTAGTGATATATGATAGAGATATTACATTCAAATTTTCATCAAACATTGATAAGATTCTAGATTTTAGTCAAGAGTTACAGACGAAACTATTAAATTATGTGAAGACTTTGGAAGCGAGCTACACGAATGATGAAAAAAAAGAGAGTCAAAAATTATCTTTGAAAAAAGTGTCTTTACTACCCTTGACTGAGGTTTCAATACAACAGTCGCACCCAGTAGGGTACGTATTAAATATTCGGATGCATTGCTCAATTCGAGACGAGATGAAAGTCAATAAATTCATTGATGACAATGTAATGAACTTCATTTCGGCATCTGATGTAAATTTAACTGAGGAATAAGGCAAAACGAGCATACATGAATAATGAAACACACATTTTAGCTGCTTGGTCACTTCCCTTAAATAGAGATAATTTTAAATTAAAACCGGGAAACATTAGTAAAGACTTTGCCTCAGAGAGTCTAACATGGGTGCATCTCGATGCGCGAAAGTCAGAGTCAGAAAATTGGTTGAAGACTCAAGAAGCTCATATAGATGAAATAATTATTGAGGCATTATTTGCAGAAGAAACCCGGCCTAGAATATTAGAGTTAAATAAAGGTGCTTTACTGATTCTTCGAGGCTTAAACTTAAACCCAGGAGATGATATCGAAGATATGGTTTCACTTCGGATATGGGTTGACGCCAAACGTATTATCAGTGTAGAGAAAAGAAGCTCTAATATTCTTGAGGCGTTAGAAAATCAATTGTCACAACCTAAGGGACCTAAAAATGCAGGTGACTTCATTGTCAAGCTTACCTATTTACTATTAAATAGGATTGAGCCTGTTTTGTCTGCTTTAGAGGAGGCCATTGATGACGCTGAAGAAAAGATAATGGATAATCCAGATGTCAAGTTGAGAGCTGCAATCATTGATTCTCGCCGGAAAGCCATTATTTTTCGACGTTATTTATCTCCACAACGTGATGTTATCTTAAGTCTTCGGGCTATAGAACAAAGCTGGCTTAGTGCTTTTAATAAGCGACAACTATATGAATCATACGACAGAAGTCAGCGTTATATAGAAGAGCTTGATTTGATTCGAGAGCGATCGCACATGATTAACGATGAACTGAGTAACACAGTTTCAGCGAGATTAAATAAAAACCTTTTTTTACTCTCGATTATTACAACCATATTTTTACCGCTAAGCTTTCTAACAGGACTTTTTGGTATTAATGTTGGAGGTATTCCAGGCGCGAATTCAACGCATGGATTTTGGTTTTTTAGCCTTAGTCTAATCGCTCTGGTCATGTTAACTATTTTTTTATTTAAAAAATTAAGGTGGTTTTGACTAGGCTAGACGGGCAGGATATAAAAGAAAAAGTTTTTAATACTTATTTTTCAATCTTAGGAGTTAATATGCGTTCTTTACAAAGATGTGAAATAGATCAAGTTCAGGGTGGACAGGTTCTTTCAGAAGCCGAAGCGACTAATGCTTACATGATGGCAGGATCTATGTTTTTCCCAATCATAGGCAACGCAATATTCAAAACAATTTTGCCAACTGTCGCGAACACATCGTTATTAGGCGCACTGGCCGAAGCAACGATAGTATGCGGTGGGACAGGTATTGGTGTATGGGTGGGCTACCAAGTGTATTATGCTGTTTATGACCCCGCTATCACCTAAAGACTAAATGAATTGATATGGGCATTGAAATCAGTAATACTCAGTCACTTAAGGTGATTTTTTAAGTTTTACTTTTGGTTTTAATGAGCTTGCATACGGGTTTTTATCAAGGCTATTCTGAATGAGTTGTTTATTCGTTGCGCTGGGTTCTGAGGGAGATAATACACTCCTCTCCATCGTTTGCCCCAGCATAATATGCATGAGCTGTTCATTCAGGTGGCAAAAGTTATTGACTGCTTCATTAGATGATATTAACCCGCCTTTTTTTAGTATTGCTCGGTTATAAAGTTGTTTATTCTGAAGATAAAGTGCCTGTACCATTTCTTTGGTTTTTTCTTGAAAAGTTTTACTTTGACTAAATTCAACATTAGCCAGGTCTGATTGTAGTTTTTCTATGCTTATGACTATCGCGTTAATGGCGGGGTAGTTCTTTAATACAGAGCTACCATTGTGGCCAGATAGTTTCCCCATTGTATCAAAAGCGAGTAATATAAACTCCATTGCAATCAATTGAGACTCTAGGCTGATAGGGTGCTCGTATCCCAGAAGATCACTCAATTCATTGGGTTTGGCTGTTTCCAGTTTGTGAAGATTACTTAACCCTGTTGCCCAAGGGAATGCATTCAGAAACTGCGCTTTAAGTTCCGACGAAGAAAACTTTTCAAGGATGGATTTTTGTTCTTTGGTTAATGATTTAAAAGTATCGCTTAGCCCGACACTTTCAGGATCCGCTGGGCTAACCCAGTATTCAGAATGCATGAGGGCTTGTTCAGCTGTATCAGTTTCAATTTGACTTTTTTTTGTAAATACATGAAGATTTTCTCCCTCAAGTACAGAGCCTAGCAAGCTGGTTAATGCACCGCTCACTTCATGTTCAGTCTCATGAACAGATTTATTTAAACTGGTTTCGATATTTGTTTTAAGTTCTGTGGCTATGTTATATAAGGATTTATTCTTTTTAGCCGCAAAAAAACCGGGCCGGGTTAAAGCCTCTTTGATTATAGGATGCGTTGTATATTGGGCCTTCAATAGGGCTAAACTTTCAGAGCTTAGCCCATTATCTGGGTTTTTTACTCTTTGGTTAAAAGCCTTTAATAACGCAGTAATTTCATTAATGTGATTTGGCATTTTGCATAGTCTCTAATTCGTCAAATAATATAAAGATAGACATTGATTCATTAAAATCAGGAATATCGTTCTCGCTGTCATGTAAATTGCCCGAAATATGGTTTGTCATAAACTCGATGATAGTTTCCTTAGGATGTTCTTCAAGTAAATTATAACCCCATCCTTTATTAGAGCAGTTGTCTAGATAGTTTATAAGTCCAGTAATACTTGAAAACTCTGCAATACTAATTGGAGCGGGGACTGATTTTGGTTTCACTTCTTCTGAAAGTCTCTCTAGCGTCGATGAGATCAGGCTATCATCAAATATATAGTCCTGGATGTAAGGTTCATAGTAGTTTTTAGAAGAAATAGTTAAAAGATAACTGTTCATAAAGTTTGAAAAATCTTTGATCGCTCGAGTCTGTTTACCTGTATGACCTTTATATTGGGTAACGCCTACTATTTCTTGACCAATTCTTGTAAACTTCGAAGCAAGGCTTGTTTCCTTTGACTCGATTGTTTCAGCTAATATTATTTTAACGCTTTCAATTAAGGGGATGCCATTGTGCTCTTCAATAAGACGCGCCAACAGTTTTTTATTATTGTAGAACAGCTTTTCATATTTTTTTGCACCTTGATTATCACTTTCAAAAATGCGATTAACATATTCTTCTGACAATACCTTATATATAACTTCAAATGCACGATAGGCGTGTGTGTCTATAGCATGTCTTAACAGATTCTCGTAGAAGTCTATAAGCCGTTCACACTCTCTCACTTTATATCGTGGCTTTAGCTTACCATTATGATACGCATAGAAAATGATAGATGAGAATAGCATGTGCAACTTAGTATTGAAATCTTCTATTTTATTAACATGAATGGAAGTAGGGGGCTTATAAATATTATTAGCCGCATTCATTTTGTCTGTACCCAAAGCAGCTTCAATAAGTTCTGTTTGTTTAATTTGTATCACTTCATTTGAATATAAGAGCTCAATGGTCTGTGTGATCTGGTTTAAAAAATTAACATTTTGTTCAGTTGTACAGTTTGTGGTAGCAACCTCTTCAAATTGTAATAGAAGTGATTGAAATTCGCTCACATGTTTCACTTTTGGAATATTTGAAGGAATGTTAACTTCTGCCGGAGTATGGTTATTAACTTTATCATTGAAAGCAATTACAATATCATCACTTATGATGTTATAGTTATTCGCAGTATCTATAAACAACTGGGCAGCATAGTTAGGAGATAATAAGCTATTATTATCGATTCGAAAATATTCACTATGGGTATAATGTATTATATTTTTAAACTCAGTTATAATATTACTATATTCGTCAGCTGGTTTTTTTGTTAGCTTATCCACCAAATCATATAGCATGGCACTTAAGTATTCAGTTGAAAGATAAGGTGTTGTTTTTAAAGCAAGCCTATTGAGCATGTTGAAATAGTTTGATTCTTTTAACTTTTTTTGCTCTATGACTAAAAACATGATTTCATTTACGATGGGTGCTAACTCTTCATCTTCAATCCCTGTTAAGAAAGTGTTTAGCTTTCTAGAAAAAGCATTCTCTTCTCCTTTATAGTGAAACAATTTGTCAGACATATCTGTTTTTATCACCGTACGAATGAATAGAAATATATTAATTTGTTCACGAGTGACGCTGGTGTTGGCAAATGCCTCTAGTGACATATTAATTAAGTCTATGGGCGTGAAATATGTATGCATCCCTAAGCAAAGTGCTTTGATGAATGGTGCTTGTTGCTCTTGATTTGGATTGATGAAAAATAAGCCTTGCTTGAAATGTATAATGAAATTATCTAAAGAGTATACATCTTTTTTGTAATCTAAATGTAGCAAAGCATTTGCTTTTTGCAAATCTTGCGTGATTATTTGTTTTTTAAAGGGTTCCAGAATCATGATGAGTTCAGGTGAAATACAGTCTATGTGTGACATGCATGTTAATATTTCGAATACTTCAGTATAATGTTTCAATATTTTGAAATGTAATATCTCACATTGTCTTACCAATTTCTGATGATTCCGTAATAAAGTAATATCAAAGCTATGTCCATATTTTACCTTTAAAACAGCTGATTTTTTTACCATAGCTTCATACTGCTTTATAGAATTTTCCATTTTAGTAAAATATTTTATCAATCGATCTTTTTGAAACGTGTGTGAAACCTTGGTCCAACTTTCTAATTCTTTCTGATGTAGATTGATGCTTTTATTTTGTTCATTATTTGTGTTTGACCTGGATTGTTGCAGGTTTTGTATTATTTCTGCTTTATGCTTTATCACATTTTTGTACATGCCTGATATTTGCTCTGCAATATTAGGTGCGGATAAGCGATGTATAGAATCAATTGCGTTAAGCAAAAACCCATCCCGAAGAATGTTTTTTAAATTATTATTCGCGTGACTGATGTGCCTTAGACTTTTGAGTTTACTATTGATATGAGATACTCGCACCCTAAAATCTTCATTTTCCACAGAGTAGGAAATTTTGTCTAGACTATGTGCAATGGCATTTAAATTGTCTACATCCGGCATCTCGGGTAAGTGAGATGTATTATTTCGAATAAATAATAATCTTAGGGCTGTTCTGGGGCCAAACGCACAAAATTCGTCAATAATTTGCATATAGACTTGAAGTGAAGGTATCGATATTTTTTTATTTGTATCTATTTCTTCCGATAGCTGATGGTCAGACAATAGTCGTCGATAAGCATTTTGTTTTAAAGCCAATACTCTTTTATTAACCGCAATGGCCGCATTTAAATCTTTATCACCAGTCCTGATGGTGTCTATTGCTTTATTGAAGTTATCTAATTGTTTGAAAAACAAGTTTATGTTTGTTGTTAATTCTTTTACTTCATTTGTGTCAAGCTCTATGGCCTTTGTCGCCAAGTTTTCATCTTTGAGGGATGTAGGCGTGATTGTTTCCGCTTCAGGGTAATCTGGTTGCTTAGTCATCTCTGTAGGGGAGGGCGGCGGTGCTAAGGAAGCATTTGGTTTGGCCAGTTTCAGTTTTTTGTCTTCCGGTTTGACATTAGGTGCCGATTTAATTTGAAAGTGTTTGAGTAAATCATCAGGGTATAAATCAAAAAGATTATTTATTTTTACATCATGAGCACTTTGAATGTTATACAGAATTGGAATGAGATTATCAGCACTCGTCAATGCCTCTTGCAGTTCCTCTATATATTGGTCATAAGAAATTCTAATGTCATTAAATACTTCTAATATGTTTTCGAGGTCATCTTGTGTTATGGCTTCATGTTCCATGGCGCTATGAACCACAGAGGCAATAACTGTATTGTTATTGGAAATATAGTCCGACAGTGCCATTAGTTTATCCAAAATAGGCAAGCAAAGTTGGATGTTTTCAAGCTTATTTTTTGCAGCTGCAATTAGATTTTTAATAAGCTGGTACTCACCATGATCATGTAAGTGATTGGTTAAAACTTCTATTGTTAACGATTCTATTAATTTTTTTTCGTTGTCTATATTTATTTTTCTTCCAGAAATAAAGTCCAAGAAAATGTACTGCCGTTTGGTAATACTATCTAGCATACTTGTTAATTCATCTCTTTGCTCTTGCAGATGATCAATTAGGGTGTACATTAACATAGTGGGTATCGGGATGGGGGGTTCTTGTTCCGCCTTAGAGCGAATATGGTCTAGGAATTCTTTATTTTCTGGTGTATTAGAACTTTGTAAAGTATCTATTGTTTTTTGTGACGCTTCTAATAAATGCACAAGTAATGAGCGTAGGTGATTGTATAGGAAAAAGGGCGCATCATCCTGGATGTTGTTCAGCTTTTCGTTTAAATCGAGCATGCACTTTTCAGTTTGACTCAGGAGTGAGTCTGGGATGGCCTCTTCTGAATGCTCCATTTTTTTAATTTTCATTAAGTTAGTGTTGAGTTTCTCATATTCATTCAAATTAAGTATGTAATATTGTTGTACGGCTAGGGTATTATCTTGATAAAATCTATTTAGTTTTTCTTCGTCAATAAACGCATTCGCATGTTGTATCAGCGTGCTGATATCCTGTATGTTAAATATTTTGGTCAACAGAGGCATCATATGTTTTTGTTCGCTGTACTGAGTGATATCTGTTGATGTAATAATGCCACTATCTTGAAATATAAAGTCTAAACAGGGATAGATAAACCTGTTTGCTTGAGTCTTACTGTGTTTCTTTATAGTGGATAAGAGTTTATTGATTCCATCCTCAATATTTAGGTCGTTTTGGATTGAAAGACTGGGGATAACTGACTCGGAGATTAATGCAGGTAGTTCTGTACTGTAAAAGGTTTTTCTTAGTGTTTTATTCTGTATTGGAAACTCGGGGGTTGTTTTTGTATCTAAATTTTGTTTATTGTCTTGCACAGGTTGCCTTTGGACTAATGCTTTTTGCACGCCCTTTGAGATCTTTTTATTGACCTTTTTTTTCTTGAGTAAGGATCCTTTTTTAGCTTCCATAAAAAACCTTATTGTGTATATGCATTTATTACATCTCCTTCAGTCTCTTTACCTATTAGTCCTTTATAATTGGAAAAAGTTTAAAGTATTTGAATCTGTGACTTCGACTGAAAATCATTGCGTGCATGATAACCTGTTAAATTTAACTTTTTTATATTTAAAAATACAAGCAGGACCATGTCTTTGAAAGGGAAGGTTGGTTGTATGTCTTTGTTATTCTTGTTTTTAACTTTGTTTTTGTGTTCAAATGAAAGTGAAGTCGTATAAAATGCCGTTTAGAAATACAGATGTGATTTGTGATGGTGAGAAAAGAATATTTAAAAGCTGTTAAACTTTATATTCACCGCATAGGGGAAAAGCTGTTTTTGTTTACAAAAATGAAGCGTGAAGATACAGTTTTAGCAGGCAAGCCACAATTCGCATTGGAGCTCGACTCTTTGTTTCAGAGTATCGATGCGTTACAGAAAATCATTTTGACTATCAAAAATGGCTTGTCGTCTGGTGCTAATCATAAGGTGGATTTGGATATGTTGAATATTCAATCTTATCTCTTCCACATCGGACGTATTTTAATTCAAATTCGAGAGCAAGCATATCATTTTCAATATAGAATGAGTCAGTATGAAGAGGAAGACTGTTTTTCCCAAGAGATGCCTTTTCAAGCAGCGCACCAATCTATTCATAAATGTCTCACCACGATAGGGATGTTGTTGAATATACTGCAAAAGAAACACATATCACAGCTGAGGGATGACAAAGTATTTTTTTCTATGGTCAATACCCTTGATCTGAACGCAGCGGAATTCACAAGTCAAATGCGACGCTATAATCGTTTTTGCGCGGAAAAAGAAACTTTGAATGAATTGTTCAATTGGGATAAGTTAGTTCTGGACACTTTTATATCTAAGTCCGTCAAGCTTAATGCTATGACGATTAGTAATGAATTTGACGCTGGTACTACAAACAGAGATAAGCAATGTGTTTTGCTAACACAAGCTTCCGCTATTCATGAGGCTGTATATGGAAAGTTATTGAAAGACATTATTGATATTTTTCATGAATTGAAAAAATGTTATGTCGTCTCAAGAAAATCAGTCATCAATAATACTTTAGATGGTGTCTCAGATGATATTCAAACTCTAATAACAGTATTGAAATATATTCATGAAAATGATAACAAAAATGAGGCTGTACGATTATTGCATTCTATTTATAGCGGTTTAGAATCAATACGCTTTAGCACAAATACAGAATCAAGATGTTCACGAAATTTATTTGAGAAGTCAAAATGGGCTCGTACAAAATTGCGACAAGCTTGCCTAGAGTGTGATGTAGGGCAATTATTTTTAAAGCAGATTTCTTTGAAAAAAACTTTGTACATAAGACGTCAGTAATTACTCAATCAAGATACCGGCGGCAACTTGCCTTTCTTCTGAGCATAAAATGGTGTAAGTATACACAGCCCTAAGTGAGTCCATTATTTCAACGCCTATTCCTTTTTCGTAAAAAGGCAGCAACCATTCAGATGCTGGAAAGTGTAGATGTTCACCTGTACCCAATATAAATATTTCGGGTGGGGTGTCAAATAGGTTGTGAAGATGTTTTGGCTGTAGTTCAGAAAATGTTTGTGGCACCCAATCTGCTTGAAAAGAAGTGGGACTTATTAGAATACTGTTTCGATAACACAGTTGATTGACCCAGATTTTACCAGGTTGGTAGCGGCTGATGTTATATTCAGCGGTATTGGCATCTTGTTGAATGTTCATGAGATTATATGAGCAAAAATTCACTGATCATATTTATATTGTACTACATGTAGCTGTAATCAACAAAGTTAACCTGCATGATTAAAAATCTCTAAAGTAGGAGAAGTAACTATCAAAAGTGGTTTGAATTCGAATTTAAATACTAAATCAACTAAAATTACTCTGTTAACAGTATATACTTAATGGCAGTATTTAAGGGAATATTCAAAGGAAGGCAAGGACTTATGAAGTTTAAACGTATAGAACGCTTACCGCAGTATGTATTCAGTTTAGTTGGGCAACTTGTAGAGGAAACACGTGAACAAGGCCATGATGTCATTGACTTCAGTTTGGGTAATCCTGACGGTGGAACGCCTGCATTTATTGTTGATACTTTAATTCAAACCGCGCAACGTGAGGAAACGCACCGCTACTCTAAATCGAAGGGCATAGCACACTTATTACAAGCACTTCAGGATTGGGCTATGCGTCGTTATAATATTTCCTTACAGCCAGAAAATGAAATTGTTGCCACTATTGGTGCAAAAGAGGGTATTGCACACTTGGTACTTGCGATAACCAGCTCGGGGGATAAAGTACTAGTGCCTACCCCTTGTTATCCAATTCATACCCATGCTTTTGATATTGCCGAGTGTGATGTTCACCATTTTGAAGTGAGCCCTGAACAGTCAAAAACTTTTGAAAACATTAAAACCCAGGTTGAAAAACATGAGATTAAAGTTTTGTTATTAAACTTTCCCTCTAATCCAACCGGCGCCTGTGTAAACTTAGATTTTTTTAAGGATATTATTGCATTGGCAAAAAAACATAATATTTGGGTGATTCATGACCTTGCCTATGCCGATATTTATTTTGATGAAAACCAAGCACCCTCTATCTTGCAAGTAAAAGGGGCTAAAGATATTGCAGTGGAAGTATTTTCTCTATCCAAATCTTATAATATGCCTGGATGGCGCGTAGGCTTTGTTTATGGGAATCATGAACTTATTGGCGCTTTAACAAAATTAAAATCGTATTATGATTACGGCATGTTTACCCCTATACAGGTTGCCGCTGCAAAAGCCTTGAATGAGGGGGATGCCATAGCGAAGCAAATTTGTCAGAAATATAAAGCACGAAGAGATATTTTACATAAAGGTTTAAATGATATTGGTTGGCTTGTTAATATGCCATCATCCACTATGTTTCTCTGGGCGCCAATTCCTAAGGCCTACCTAGATTTAGACTCTTTTTCTTTTACGCAAATGTTGGTAAAAGAAGCACACGTTGCCGTTTCCCCAGGGATTGGTTTTGGCCAAGCGGGTGACCAATACGTACGTTTTGCCTTGATCGAAGATGAACCTCATATGCGAGAAGCTGTACAGCGAATTGCAGATACATTAGATAAATTACCTAAATCTGTTGAGGAGATACAACTTGGAACCGGTTAATATAGCTATTTTAGGACTGGGAACAGTTGGGTCGGGTACGTTGCGAGTATTGCAAGAAAATGCAAATGAAATCAGTCGACGAGCGGGGCGAAGTTTAAAGATTTATGGTGTGTCTGTCCGAGATGCAAATAAAAAACGGGATTGTGATTTATCAGGAATCCCCGTTACGACCGATCCAATGTCTTTGGTCACTGATCCCAAAGTGGATATTGTCGTTGAGTTAATGGGGGGGGAACATGAGGCTAAATCACTAATTTTATCAGCCATTAAGAATAAAAAACATGTCGTGACGGCAAATAAAGCTTTAATTGCCGAACACGGGAATGAGATTTTTTTTCAAGCAGAAGAGCAAGGTGTTACGGTCGCATTTGAAGGCGCTGTTGCAGGTGGCATTCCCATTATTAAAACAATTAGAGAAGGGCTGGGCGGGAATCGTATTGATTCTCTAGCAGGCATCATAAATGGCACTGGAAATTATATACTTAGCCAAATGACAGACTTAGGTTGGGACTTTGAGACAGCATTGCAATCGGCACAAGAAAAAGGTTATGCAGAAGCTGATCCCAGCTTTGATATTGATGGGGTGGATGCGGCGCATAAATTAACAATTTTAGCCTCAATTGCATTTGGTATTCCTTTACAATATTCAAGCATCATGCAAGAAGGGATATCCAGCTTAGAGCAAATGGATATTCAATATGCTAATCAATTAGGCTATGAAATTAAACATTTGGGTATAGCGAAAAGATTGACCTCAGGGATTGAGTTACGCGTGCATCCAACGCTTGTCGCAAAGCAAAGTTTATTGGCACAAGTAAAAGGCGTGATGAATGCGGTCGCAATTCATGCCAATGCTGTAGGGCCAACACTGTATTGTGGGGCCGGAGCAGGGGGCGAGGCAACGGCCTCTAGTGTTTTAGCTGATTTGGTTGATGTGGTTAGAAACATGAATGTATCAAAAGAAGTTAGGGTGCCTTATTTGGCTTTTCAATCCCATACTTTGTCAGACATGTCTATTTTATTAAGCGCCGAAATTCAGAGTCATTACTATATTCGGTTAATGGCTGTAGATGAGCCGGGTATTTTAGCTCAGGTGACCCAGTCATTAGGCAAGCGCAAAATCAGTATACAAAAAATTATTCAAAATGAACCAGCAGAACAGACAGCGTTAGTGGAAAATTCTGCAACCACAAAAGTACCTGTGGTGATTATGACGCATTTGACTCAAGAAGGGATTATTGATGAGGCCATAGAAGAGATGCAAGAATATCCCGGTATTCATTCACGGATTGTGAAATTAAGGATTGAATCTTTTTAAGTTACAGCAGGAATTCTCTTGGTCTCAGCAAGGAATAAGCGGTAAATTCCCGCAGAGGCAGGGTCAGGTTTTTAAGCCAGTTATTAACAATAGGATACACATGAGCCTTATTCAGAAATATTTTAAATATTTACCCTTAGAGCATGAATCTAGCATCGTCAGTTTGGGGGAAGGCAACACGCCTTTGATACGACTGACGCGTATCATGAGTCAATGGCAAGATGACTATGAAATATTTGCAAAAGTAGAAGGATTTAACCCTACAGGCTCTTTTAAAGACCGAGGTATGACCGTGGCGTTATCTAAAGCAAAAGAAGAAGGCGCTAAAGCCGTATTGTGTGCTTCTACGGGGAATACCTCAGCTTCTTGCGCTGCTTATGCTGCGAAGGCAGGGCTAAAATCTATTGTATTAATTCCCGAAGGAAAAATTGCCCAAGGCAAGCTTGCACAAGCGATTATGTATGGTGCAGATATCATCCAGATTAAGGGTAATTTTGATGATGCGATGACCTTAGTCAAAGATTTAAGCCAACGTCTACCGATAGCATTAATGAACTCTGTTAATCCCCATCGAATTGCCGGACAAAAAACAGCCGCATTTGAAATAATTGAAACCCTAGGCGATGCGCCAGATTATCATTGCTTACCCGTTGGCAATGCGGGTAATATATCGGCTTATTGGTTAGGGTATCAAGAGTATTATCAAGAAAAAGCGGCAAAGCAATATCCTAAGATGTTAGGATATCAGGCAGAGGGTGCAGCACCTTTTATTCATAATAAGCCTATAATCCATCCTGAGACACTTGCCACCGCTATACGGATCGGCAATCCCCAATCATGGGATTTAGCGCTAAGCGCTGTAAAAGACTCTGTTGGTGCTTTTGGAATGGTGAGTGACGATGAAATCTTAGCCGCACAAAAATTGTTGGCTGAAAAAGAAGGTATCTTTTGTGAGCCAGCCAGTGCCGCCTCTATTGCAGGGTTAATCAACGACATCAATAATGGTAAAATAGTGCAAGGCACAAAGATTGTATGTACACTGACGGGTAATGGCTTAAAAGATCCCGATATCGCTATTTCTCAATGCGTACAAGATTTTTCTGCGGTGCAACCAGACTTAAGTGTATTAGAGGCTCGTTTAGAAAAGAGTTTATAATGCTTAAATACCTACAATTTTTCAATTATTAATAACGATAATAAAAATGAGCAAAAATTTTCATTTACTGATCCCAGGCTTATTACCTGCGACTCAATTTAAATTTGAACAGTCTTTTCAAAATTTGTCTCAACTTTTGTCAAAGGCCCAAATCAAACCCCAGGAAAACTTATCCCTGGAATCTCAAATGATAAAGTTTTTTGGCTTAGTACAATCAACTTTACCCGCAGGCGCATTATGTGCATTATATTATGATGTTATTGAGCGTACACAAACTGATCAAAACTTTTGTCAGGTGGATCCCGTTCAAACGCGGCTTGACGCGCATACGGCATTTTTAATACAAACATTATATTCTCATTTAGATTCGCATGAAACCAGCAAGCTCAAATCTGCTCTTGATATTTTATTTGACCCTACGAACCAACTGAATTGTCAAGAAGACAGCTGGTTTTGCGCTTTAACTAAAATGGAAGATTTATCAGCAAATCCTATTTGGGATGTACTGGGCAAGTCATTACATTGTCGTTTACCATCAGGCCCTGATGCTGCGACATATCAGCGTTTAATGACAGAGTGCGAAATGTTACTCAGCGCCCAGTCTTTTGGTACACAAGATGATCAATGTCATGTTGATAGTTTGTGGTTTTGGGGGTTCGGAACCTTACCGGAAATAATCAATACAGATTTTGACTTAGTTCTCAGTAATGAAGTGAGTATAAAAGGATTGGCCAAATGTGCCAATATTGGTTATGCAGGATTGCCAAAGGTGCCCACTTTAGATTTATTAGGCGACAATATATTGCTGGTAGATACTACGTTATTAAAATTACAAACCCAAGGGGCGATAACTGACTGGATGGATAAGATTCAGGATTATGATCTAGGCTGGATGTCTTTGTTGTTGGAAGGGTTACGTTCAGGCGAGGTCTCTTCTGTCAACTTAGATCTAGGGCAAGATATTCACTATAAAATAACGAAAAATAATCTTCATTACTTTTGGCGTAAAGTGAAGTCAGTTGAGAGCTTTATTTAAATAAAAAAGTATTTGCGCCCTCCTACAACGTCCCGCAGGGGGCAAGCCGCGGAACGTAGATAGGAGGGCGTCGTTATATAAAAAGTAGTCATAAAATAAAAATATAAGAAATAGGTGTCTTTTGGATTCAAGTACAGCATTACCCGTACCCACAATTAAAACGCGAAAAATCGATGAGCAAAGAACACTGCAAGGGGTTGCTGATGGATTGCACCCAGTTATTGCCCGTATTTTAGCTTCTAGGCCATTTGATGAAAAATATACAGCTAGTGATTGGCTAGAATTAGGCTTACAAGCATTAGACGCACCCAGTCAGCTAGCAGATTGTGATAAAGCCGTTGCGCGAATTGTGCAAGCGATGCAGCAAGGTGAAGTCATTGGTATTGAAACCGATCATGATTGTGATGGTCAAACCAGTCATGCCGTGCTTTATGAGGCGTTTATCACTTTCTTTCAATACCCCAAAGACAAAATACGATCTTATATAGGGCATCGCCTAAAAGAAGGCTATGGTTTGTCAGATAAACTGGTTGATCGTATTTTAGCAGATGAACCACGGCCAACATTGATTATTACAGCGGATAATGGTTCGTCTGATGAGATGTCTATTGCTAGACTTAAAGCACAGCAGATAGATGTCATTGTAACAGACCACCATGAGATCCCTATAGAGGGGATTCCGCAAAGTGCTGTTGCGGTCATCAATCCAACTCGGGAAGATTGTGACTACCCCGATCGCTGTATTGCTGGTTGTATGGTAGCTTGGCTACTGATGGCGGCAGTAAGACAGGGTTTATTAGCACATAAATTTTTGCCCGAGATCCCTAGGCTGGGTGGATTATTAGATTATGTTGCGGTTGGGACAGTTGCCGACTGTGTCAGCATTGCCAGGAGTAAAAATAATCGCATTGTTGTGTCTAAGGGGATGCAATTAATTGAAAAAGCCAAAAGACCTTGTTGGCAGGCTTTATTACCCCATTTAACGTTTCCGCTTCATTCAGAAGATTTGGGCTTCAAAATTGGTCCCTTGTTGAATAGTGATGGTCGGTTGGCTTGTGCTTTTGGTTCCGTTAGTTTTTTATTAGCCAATGATACCTATGAGGCAAAGAAATGGTACGACCACTTAAGCGAACAAAATGTCGCACGCAAATCGATTCAGAACCGCATTACTGAAACAGGGTTAGAGCAGGCAACCACACAGTATTTAGCCGGTAAAAGAACATTATGTATTAATATGGCAGATGGACATGCTGGTGTGCATGGCATATCCGCGAGTCGAATTAAAGATGCTTTTGGTCGACCCACTATTATTTTTTGTTCGAAGCAAGATGTGCCAGATGTATTGACTGGTTCTGCCAGATCTATTCCAGGGTTACATCTGAAAAATGTATTACAAAAAGTAAAGGAAATGGCGCCAGAAAGTATAGACCGTTTTGGTGGCCATGAAGGTGCCGCCGGACTGACAATTCCTAAGTCACAAATCACCTTGTTCTCAGAAAATTTTGAAAAAGTGGTTCAGAATGATTTTGAGGCAAAAATGTTTGGCCCAGTTGTGTGGAGTGACGGCGAATTAGACAGTGAGTGCCTGAGCCAGGATTTTATGGAAGATTTGTTAGATAGATTAGAGCCATTTGGTCGCGAATTCGAGCCGCCGCAGTTTGAAGCAATAGGACAGGTTGCCAGTTTACAATTTATGGGGGCGGGGAAAAATCATGCGAGATTGGGGTTGTCTATAGATGATGTTTGGGTGAGTTGTGTTTGGTTTTCTTGCCGAAAAGATGAGCAATCTCCTGCACCGGTAGCCGTTGGGGATACCGTAAAAGTGCTATATTCCCCAAAAGTAGAGACATTTAGGGGTAATAAACGCTTAACGTGTAGGATAGTGCATTTAGAACAAGCTTGGTGTTAGCTGACACACTTTGTTCGGCGCAAAAGTAGCACGATGATTTACTCTACAGGCTAAAAAAAGTAAAATGGCCTACTTTGCTAGTTATATTAACCTAGGAATACACAAGGCCCTTATGGAAACCGCACCTTTACAAGCGACATTAAAAGATTTGGCCGAGCGTTTAGAACACCTTCGGAGGTATCTTTGACTTTGATGTCAAAAATGAACGTTTAGAAGAAGTGACTCGTATACTCGGTATGTCAGATATTTGGGATAAACCTGACGAGGCCAATGCCCTGAATAAAGAGCGCGTTCAATTAGAAAAATTATTAGAGGCTATTACGACAGTCAGTTCTGGTTTAGAAGAATGTTCTGATTTATTAGACATGGCTGTCGAAGAAAATGATGAGAGTGCGTACCAAGAGCTACTTGAAGAAGTCGCCGGTTTAGAAAAGATAGTGTGTGACTTAGAATTTCGCCGTATGTTTTCAGGGGAAATGGACGAAAACAGCTGTTATATAGAATTTCAGTCTGGTTCAGGTGGTACTGAAGCCCAAGATTGGGCAGATATGATTTTACGTATGTATTTGCGCTGGGGTGAACGCAAAGGATTTAAATTAACGGTTTTAGAATATTCTGCAGGAGAGGTTGCAGGTATTAAAAGCGCAACCGTTAAAGTCGAAGGAGATTATGCTTACGGTTGGCTGCGAACGGAAACAGGCGTGCACCGTTTGGTCAGAAAATCGCCATTTGATTCTGGCAGTCGGAGACATACTTCGTTTGCTGCGGTTTTTGTTTCTCCTGTTGTCGATGATGATATCGAAATAGACATAAACCCCGCGGATTTGCGAATTGACACCTATAGAGCGAGTGGCGCGGGTGGTCAGCATGTTAATCGTACAGACTCAGCGGTTAGAATCACACATATGCCAACGAACACGGTTGTACAATGTCAAAATGATCGTTCGCAGCATAAAAATAAAGCGCAAGCGATGAGCCAATTGAAAGCAAAGTTATTTGAGTTGCAAATGCAAGAAAAGAACCAAGCACTCCAGGCGATAGAAGATACCAAATCTGCTATTGGTTGGGGAAGCCAAATTCGATCTTATGTCTTAGATGATTCCCGAATTAAAGATTTGCGTACATCCGTAGAGACGTCAAATTGTCAAGCCATGCTAGATGGAAATCTATTAGATATGTTTATTTCAGCCAGTTTAAAGAGTGGATTGTAAAATGTCAGAAACCAATGAAGAAGTCGAAGTGACCCAAGAGTCTGTCAATGAACAGGTGCAGTTGCGACGTCAAAAATTAACCAATATGCGAGTTGAGGGGCAAGCGTTCCCGAATACATTTAGACGTGATAGCTTGGCTGTTGAGATATCTGAAGCGCATGCTTCAAAAACCAAAGAAGCATTAGAAGCCGAGAATATCTCTGTCAAGATAGCCGGTCGCCTGATGACCTGTCGCTTAATGGGTAAAGCCAGCTTTATTCATTTACAAGATATGACTGGCAGAATACAGGTTTATTTACGTAAAAATGATTTGCCAGAGGGTGTTTTTGACACTTTTAAAACCTGGGACTTAGGGGATATCCTGGGTGTCAGCGGGATTGTCTTTAAGACAAATACAGGCGAGTTATCTGTTAAGGCAAATAGTATTGCGCTCTTAACTAAATCTCTACGGCCTTTACCTGAAAAATATCATGGGCTATCTGACGTGGAAACTTGTTACCGTCAGCGATATCTTGACTTAATCACAAATCCTGAGACACAAAAACGTTTTAAAATTCGTACACAGATCGTACAAGGCATCCGAACTTTTTTAAATCAACATCAATTTACGGAAGTTGAAACACCTATGATGCAGGCTATTGCGGGTGGCGCAGTGGCTAAGCCATTTATGACACATCATAATGCCTTGGATATGCCTTTATTTTTACGTGTGGCACCAGAGCTATATTTGAAACGTTTGGTTGTGGGGGGCATTGAGCGGGTTTATGAAATTAATAGAAACTTCAGGAATGAGGGTCTATCAACGAGACATAATCCTGAATTCACGATGTTAGAGTTTTATCAAGCCTATGCTGATTATAATGACTTAATGGATTTGACAGAAGAGTTGATGCGCTATTTGGCAAAAGAGGTAATTGGTTCGACAACACTACCTTATTTAGATAGAGAGTTTGATTTTGCTAAACCATTTACTCGCATGACGGTGAAAGAATCCGTGGTTCAATATAATCCAGAATTAAAAGAGACTATTGATGACTATGATGCGGTTTGGTCATACGCCGAAAAACTAGGTATACACTTAGAAAAAAGCTACGGCATCGGTAAAATTCATATTGAGATTTTTGAAAAGACAGTAGAAAGTCAGTTATTTGAACCTACTTTTATTACGGCTTATCCTACTGAAGTGTCTCCTTTGGCCAGAAAAAATGATGATGATCCCACGATAACGGATCGTTTTGAGTTTTTTGTTGCGGGTCGTGAATTAGCCAATGGTTTTTCTGAGTTAAACGATTCTGAAGATCAGGCTGAGCGTTTTCAAGCACAAGTCGCTTTAAAAGATGCCGGTGATGATGAGGCCATGCATTATGATCAGGATTACATTACGGCATTAGAGTATGGCTTGCCGCCTACAGCGGGTGAGGGCATAGGAATTGATAGACTCGTGATGTTGTTTACGAATACCGACACAATTCGTGATGTGATTTTATTCCCTTTGATGAGATTACAGAAGTAATGTTTACTATTTTTTGACGTAGGGAGTGAATCGGCCCTCTTTCAAGTTGAAAGGGGGCCGGTACACGGCGTTTAATCTTTAGGAGACTATTTAAAGATCTCTTTTGCCGCAGCAAGGTCGTTTGCTAGTTCAGGATATTCATCTAGTGTTTTTCCCGGATCTAAATTTAGTCTGTTATAACAAGGCAACTCTTCTTTATTCAACTCGTTTAATGGATGATTCGGATTGTTTCTTATCACATCAATTTTAGCAATTAACAATGTATCTGCTAGATCTGGTTTATCTTTGTTTTCATAATATTGGTTTAAGGCTTTGGGCAAATTGCTTAGGGCAGCTGGAAATTGCCAAGCGGTCATAATATCTTCGCTAAGCTTTGTGGTGTGGTTCGCAATTAGCTGATCGAGTAGTTCCGGATCTTCTAATAATTCTAGATTTTTCTCGGCGTAAGACAAAATAGACAGGGTGCCGATTTCGTGCAACAAACCGCCTAGCATGGCCTGATCAGATGGTAACTTTGACAAATGTGCCGTAATGACACTGCATACGGCTGCAACCTGAGTACTCATCTGCCAAGCTTCTTCCATGCGTTTGGCAATGAGTGGGTTATCTGTTTTGAATAACTGCTCTAAAGCTAAGCCGGTCGCTAAGTTGCTGACAAAATGTACGCCCATTCGACTAATGGCCGTTTCTAAATTATTGACCGCAACTTTCCCTCTAACCAGAGGGCTGTTGGCTAATCTGAGCAATCTAGCGGTAAGAGCGGGATCTTGGCTGATAATTTCGAATAAATCATTTACTTCTATATCTGGATTGGTCGCGACTTCCTGCAGGGCACTCACAATATCAGGTTTCGAAGGGAGGGGGAGTTTATTGGATGCAATAGCTTCTAGTATTCTATTATAAATAACTTCTGGGTTTGCTGACATATGTGTCTACTTCCTTATTATAACTTCCATGAGACAGTTGCTTCAGGGTGAGTATTTATAACTTACTGCTTTATTGACTCATTAAGCAAGACACATTTAAATTCAGCTCAAACTCAGAAAACATTTACATAGTCATAACTATGCGTATTAATTTTCTCAGTTAGTTTGTCTAAACATGTCGATTTACTGAGTGCTCAAGTACGTTATTAATACCTTGCTGCTATTAAAATTAAATGTAGTCTTTTTAACCACATGTTAAGTCTAGGTGATAAAGCTTGGGTTCCTCAGCTGAATTAACAAAAAGATTTATAAAATTTTCATATTGGTTGTGAATAACAGCGAGTAGTTCAAATTGCTCTTTGTTAGTTTGAGAGCATACTATGACTGTTCCCACAGTAATACGGTTTTGATCTTGTACGGAAATAATATCTTTTCCTACCAGCGTTCGTGCCAGTGTTCCAGGTTCATTTTTAACAATAAAAGCTCGATGCATATGTTTGTTACTTTTGCCCCTAAATTGCATGCGAGTAATCACTTCTTGTCCGATATAACAACCTTTGTTAAAGCTAACGGCATCTATTGAGGGTAAGTTAAGGTAATGTGGAAAAAAAGTATTGGTTAATTCTGGATATATTATCGGGATGCCCGCTCTTATTTCGAGTAACTCCCAGACAGTACTGTTTAATTTAACAAATTTTTTTAATTTTGTTTCGCATAGCTGGATTACGTTATCACTGGGTGCAATGAATAACGCACGCGGTGTATTACCGCGTAATTGTAGTATTGAGCCTGCTCCTGCTGCGGGTAGGACCGTGTTAATACTTTTTACATCATATTTTAGCTCGAATGTTTCTTTAAAGAAGTCTGGTAGCTTTGGGCCGTGTAAACAAACAGCAGATAAATCTTGTGTGGCATCTTCAATCTTTACATCAGAGAACAATGCATATTTAGCTAACAATTTGAGACTGTCTGCCAGTGTCTCTTTTTGTAGTATCAGTAAATAGGCTGATGGATCATTAGGATAATGACATATTCTATAAAAATTTTGTATTTTGCCTTTTGCTGAGCAATGTGCACCAAATATATAAAAAGCAGAGGTGAGCTCTGAGAGGTTACAGGTTAGTTGTCCATTTAAAAAATCTTGTGCGTCTACGCCACTGACTTTTATAAAAGCCAGCTGGGTAAGTGGAATGATAGTTAGTTCCTGCTCTAGAGCCTCTGTTGCTCTTTCGGTGGGATAAAATGTAATGGTATTTTGTTTAGTATCATAGTTACCAATAGATTTTAAGTATTCTTGCCATTTCTTATTCATGGGCTCAACATCTCCTTAATACTCTTGTAAAATACCATAGTTTTATTAATAGTTGCAAAGTTTAGCTGTTTGACTAATTTAAAACGCTATACAACATGGAATAAAAAACAGATAATGGAACAATGTTAGAAAAAATAAATGAAATAGTTGATTTTTGGTTTCAACAAAAAGAAATAACATCTTCAGAAATGCCTTTCGTACCAGAAAGGCATTGGAGTTTAAGTCATGTATCTTCAGATGATGCTTTTAAAACGTTTGAAAAAGTGTACTATCTTGCCGTAAACCAAGAGTTGCAGTTCTGGTTAGAACAACCCAAGAGTTGTTTGGCTTTTATATTGTTGGTAAATGAGCTGGCCCCGCGTTTGCACCGTGATAGCCCTTTAACGTATGAACATAGCCACCTTGCTGTTGAAGCGGCAGATTATGGTCGAGCACATAAACTGGATAAAGAGCTCCCTTTAATTCAGCGCTATTTTTTTTATCGACCTTATGCCTGTTCTGAGGATATTAACGCACAAAAGCTGAGTCTCAAATTAATGAGCCAGCTGGTGAAAGAGGCTAAACAACATAAAAAGATTCCAAAATCATTAATCATGTTCTTGGAAGCCCATTATAGTCAGCAAGTAGATCACTATGATACTATTTTGAGCTTTGGTCGTTTTCCACAAAGAAATAACATTCTTGAGCGGGAATCCACCCAAGAAGAACTACTTTTTTTGGGCTTGCCTAATAATAGATTTTAGCAGCTGACCCAAAGATTATTTTAGAGGTGCATGTGGACATAGAGCGTGAAAAAATTAGATGGGCTTGCCGAAGAGGTATGCTTGAGTGTGATTTGTTTTTAGTTCCTTTTTTTGAACAATGTTATGATAAGCTCAGTAATGCAGATAAAGAGATATTTCAAAAACTATTAGTGGAAAGTGATGCTTTTATATTTGCATGGTTAATGCAAACAGAAGAACCGGAATGCCAAGCTTATGCCCCAATCATTGCAAAAATTAGATCCCATAAGCTATCCCTACCTACAACTCAAAGTCTCTAAACAGCAGAAATATTATCAGCTTGTTCTTTATGGTTTGTCTGTACTAAGTCTGGTTATATTTTTTCAGAATATTGGGTTGGTTTTTTTCTTTATAGGCATAGTGATTGTTTTTACTTTGCTATTTGGGAAAAAAGCCAAAAATGAAATAGTGCAGTTACAACGGCGCACTAATAATATGTGGCAGGTAGAATATAAACAAGGACAATGTTACATAGCCAGCTTGCAAATAAAACCGTTTATCTGCAAATGGTTTTGTATTCTGTATTTGCGTGTACCCTCATCAAAGAAAAAAATTACAGTTTTAATTCATAAAGACAGTATACCAACTAAAAAGTTTCAGTTATTATTATATTTACTTAGGTAATTTTAGTTCCCTACCGATACATTCAATGTGCATTTAGAAACAAGGGCAATGCTTTTGGGTAACTACACGCAAAATAACCTAATTGTGCTTACACAATAAATATAAGTGACTTGAGATATGAAGCAATCTTCTTTAGCAAAAGAATATCAAGACAATAAAGAAAAAGTAGATAAGGAACTCATTCAACAGGTCAGGGAAGGTGACAAACAGGCTTTTGATTTATTGGTTGAACGATATCAATATAAAATTATTAAATTAGCAAATCGTTATGTTAATGATCCCGTAGAAGCAATGGATGTGGCTCAGGAATCTTTTATAAAAGCTTACAAGGCAATCGATAAATTTAGAGGGGATAGTGCGTTTTATACATGGTTATATAGAATCGCGATTAATACTGCCAAAAATCATACTGTGATTGGGAATCGTAAAATCATCGAAGCAGATGTGGAGTTGATAGACTTAGATAATACTTTAACACGTGCCAGTATAAGAGATTACTCTGCACCAGAAAATTCTCTACAAGATAGAGAGTTAAGAGAATTAATTTTCGATGTGATTCAAAAGCTGCCAAAAGAGCTTAAAACCGCGATAATGTTACGAGAATTAAACGGTATGAGCTATGAGGAAATTTCGATAGTGATGGCTTGTCCTATAGGTACTGTTCGCTCTAGAATTTATCGAGCTAGAGAAGCCATTGAAAAACGCATTAAACCACAAATATCTGAAAAGTAGAAGGAACCCGTAATGACGTATTCAAAAAAGGAAAATATTTCAGCATTGATTGATGATGCATTATCATCTAAAGAAACTTCAGAGACTATCGAGGATATCAAGCAGGATGCAGAGTTGCGAGCGACTTGGCAGAACTTTCATTTTATTTCTTCTATTTTACAGAATAGCTTGGAGTCAGAATGGTTATCCGCAGAAATTAAAGCCCCAGCGCGTGAGACGCAAACAGCCGTTATCATAGAGAAGCATCAGCCGCATCAAGAAGATAAGCAAGCTAATAACGAACGTAAAGCCTAAAACAATTCTTTGGCGAGAGTCGCCAGCAAAAAGAAGCGACTCTATATAGATATAAACATCATTTTTCAGCGCCCTTAGGCGCTGTTTTTATTCCACCCTATTTTTTCCGACTTCATAAAATCAGTGAATAAAAAACCTCCTAAATATTAAGGCCTTACTGCATAAAAACCAATGTGTTATCTAGATAAATCATGGTACAATGGACAAATAGAGAACAGTTTTCAAGGATGCGGCTGATTTAATAAATACCATATCGCAGTTTAGGAGTGGTATATGAGAGAGTTAAAGCCCAATAAAAAATATGCTTGTCATATTATCTTGATGCTCATTGCGCTAGGCATGAGCTCTTCAAACCTTGCCGCTCAAACCTATGATGCTAATTTGCCTGATTTCACAACTGTTGTAGATGAAGCAGGTGAGTCGGTGGTGAATATTGTGACTATCAAACATGGTGGTAAAAAACTGATTCCGGATCATTTGCGAGATGACATTGAAGATACCCCTTTGATGGATGTTTTAAAAGAAATGTTTGGTTCGCAGTTAGATCAAAAGTTATCAGGAAAAACACCGGGCTTAGGCTCTGGCAGTATTATTTCAAAAGATGGCTATATTATTACAAATTATCATGTTGTGCAGTCAGCCGATGATATATTTGTTCGCCTGCATGACAGGCGGGAATTTAAGGCGAAGCTGATCGGTAAAGATGTAGGTACCGATTTAGCCTTATTGAAAATTGAGGCCGAAAATTTAAAACCTTTGAAGTATGCTAAAACCAATAGCATAAAAGTCGGGCAATGGGTATTAGCGATTGGTTCGCCCTATGGTTTTGAGAATACAGTCACGGTTGGTGTTGTGAGTGCAACCGATAGAAGCTTAGGCTCAGAGCGATATGTCCCCTTTTTGCAAAGTGATGTTGCAATTAACCCAGGTAATTCAGGTGGGGCATTATTAAATCTAAAAGGGGAGATGGTAGGGATTAACTCTCAAATCATTAGTGAGTCTGGCAGTTATGCTGGATTATCTTTTGCCGTGCCTAGTCAAGTGGTGCAATCAGTGGTTAAACAACTGCAGGAAAAAGGTTCTGTTTCAAGAGGTTGGATTGGCATGGCCTTTCAAGATGTCACGCGTGATCTGGCTTTGTCCTTTGGACTATCTAAGGTGAAAGGGGCTTTGATTTCTAACGTCGTTTCTGGGAGCCCTGCAGAACAAGCAGGATTAAAGTTGGGTGATGTTATTGTCGCATTTAATGGTAAAGATATAGTGAAGGCCACAGATTTACCGCCATTGGTGGGTTTGGTGCCCATAGACACCTCTGTGCCCATGCAAGTCGTGCGCAATAATCAAAATGTAGACTTATCATTAAGGATCGGTACGTTTAACAAAAATCCAATTCAAAAATTAAAATTTAAAGCGCAAGCGGTTGTTTCGGATATCAATAAAATGGCGGTTAAGCAAGGCGTTATTGTTCGGAATTTAGAAGACTATGAACAAAATTCTTTAAAACAAAACCAGCAAGGCGTCAAGGTTGTAAAATTAACGAATTATGATTGGCTGGATTCAGGTTTACGTCGTGGTGATGTAATATTAAGTGTGAATCGTAAACCAGTAAGAAATATAACCGAGTTTTATGCAGTTGTGAGTAATGTCGATAAAAGTGCCATTTCATTATTAGTCACTCGACAAGGTGGGACTCAAAGGTTTATCGCGGTCAAGTTGGGAAGATAAACAAGCAGGCCATCACTGTTAAGCTGAGTATCAAAATATCAGAATTAACCCTCACCTGGCCTACGGCCATCATATCCCATAATGGGTAGAGCCAAAAGATTCGCTCCGCTCATCAAGAACCTGATAAACGCTATAGGGCAGTTCTATTAAGGCGCAAAGCTAATTTGGGGTGTCCTGATAAAAATACTATTTAACCAGGTTAATTGAGTCGCTTAATTGCCCAATTCAACATCTGTGCTAGCTCCAAGTACCCCATATGGCTTATACTACCCATCCATGATTTAGAGTATATATTAAAGAATAATTTGACCTAATTTGCGTGTAGATAATCGTAATAATGAATTCAGCTTATTTTGAAACTCTAACTTCTGATACATGAGCGTTACAGCTTAATTTTAACAATAAATTTAATAATAAATATGTTATAGTCCTTACTTATGAATCATATCAGAAATTTTTCGATTATCGCGCACATTGACCATGGTAAATCTACTTTGTCAGACAGACTGATTCAACATTGTGGCGGATTAACCGATAGGGAAATGTCGTCTCAAGTACTGGATTCTATGGATTTAGAACGCGAGCGTGGTATTACTATTAAAGCGCAAAGCGTTTCTTTAGAGTATCAAGCAAAAGATGGCATGACTTATCAGCTTAATTTTATTGATACGCCTGGACATGTCGACTTTGCCTACGAAGTGTCTCGTTCTCTTGCGGCTTGCGAAGGGGCATTGTTGGTTGTGGATGTCGCACAAGGAGTAGAAGCGCAAACTGTCGCGAATTGTTATACAGCGATTGAGCAAGATTTAGAAGTCATCCCTGTTTTGAATAAGATTGACTTACCTCAAGCAGAACCTGAACGGGTTATTAATGAAATAGAAGAAATTATAGGCTTGGACTGCACTGACGCGTTGAGGGTTAGTGCTAAGTCTGGTATTGGCATTGAGGATTTATTAGAGCAGCTGGTTGAAAAAATACCCGCACCCGTAGGTGATGAAAATGCACCACTTCAAGCATTGATTATCGACTCTTGGTTTGATAATTATCTAGGTGTCGTTTCATTAGTTCGCATTAAGCATGGAAGCTTGCGAGTAAAAGATAAAATCAAGATCATGTCAACGGGTCAAAGTCATCAAGTCGATCAGTTAGGGATTTTTACCCCTAAACGTAGCAATAAAGATGAACTTAAAACTGGAGAAGTAGGATTTTTGGTTTCGGGGATTAAAGATATTAATGGTGCCCCAGTGGGAGACACCATTACGTTAACGCATAACCCTTGTGAATCAGTTTTACCCGGTTTTACGCGCACACAAGCAAAAGTGTTTGCAGGCTTGTTTCCCACATATTCAGATGATTTTGAATCTTTTAGGGAAGCATTATCAAAATTAAGCTTAAATGATGCATCCCTTTATTACGAGCCAGAATCTAGTGGCGCTTTAGGTTTTGGTTTTCGGTGTGGTTTTTTAGGCTTATTGCATATGGAGATTGTGCAAGAGCGTTTAGAGCGGGAATACAACTTAGATCTAATTACAACGGCACCGACTGTTATTTTTGAAGTCGTCACTCGAAATGGCGAGTTATTAAAAATTGATAACCCGGCGAAGTTGCCTTCAGCTAATGATTGGCAGGAAATGCGCGAGCCGATTGTGGCGGCGAATATTTTAGTGCCCAAAGAATATGTTGGGGTTGTCATCACGCTTTGTGTTGAAAAACGTGGAATGCAAACCAAAATGGAGTATGTTGGTAGTCAAGTTGCCTTAACGTATGAAATGCCGATGAATGAAGTCGTATTAGATTTTTATGATCGCTTAAAGTCTATTAGTCGAGGTTACGCATCTTTTGATTATGAGTTTAAACATTTTCAACCCGCTGATTTGGTTAGGATGGATGTACTCATTAATGGCGATATGGTGGATGCCTTGGCGATGATTGTGCATAGAGACAACGCTTTCTACCGAGGTCGTGAATTGACCCGTAAGCTAAAGGAACTGATTCCTAGGCAGATGTTTGATGTGGCCATTCAGGCGACTTTAGGTGGACAAATTATTGCTAGAACGAATGTTAAAGCGTTAAGAAAAAATGTGACAGCAAAATGTTACGGTGGCGATATTTCACGTAAGAAAAAACTATTAGAAAAGCAAAAGAAAGGTAAAAAACGCATGAAGCAAGTGGGTTCTGTTGAAATTCCACAAGAAGCCTTTTTAGCCGTATTGAAAATGGATAAGGAAAAGTAATCAATGAAGTTATATATGGATTTTTCTGTTGTATTGGCTATTGGCTCAGCCGTATGTGGCATTATTTGGGCGATAGACTCTTTGTTTTTTAAAAAGAAAAGAGCGTTATATGCCATCCCTGAAAGTGATGAAGCGAAAGAGCCTAAGATTGTAGAATATGCAAAATCATTTTTTCCTATTTTACTGATTGTCTTTTTTCTACGTTCATTTTTGGCGGAGCCGTTTCGTATTCCTTCAGGCTCGATGAAACCGACGTTATTAGTGGGTGACTTTGTCTTGGTGAATAAATTTGCTTATGGAGTACGCTTACCTTTGTTTGGTACTAAGCTGGTGGAGAAGGGTGACCCCCAAAGAGGTGACGTCCTTGTTTTTCGGTATCCTGTGGACACTAACGTAAACTTTATCAAGCGTGTTGTTGCGTTGCCAGGTGATAAAGTAAAGTATAGCAATAAAACTTTGTACATTAATGACAAGGTTATGCCGAAACATTTTCAAGAGCAAGTGAGTGATTTCAATGATTTTGGCTCATTACAAAACTTAAAGCTGTTCAAGGAAAAGCTGAATGGTGTGGAGCACACTATGTACATCGATCCCCAGCGACCTGATAAAACTGTAGAAATCGAAGTGCCAGAAGGCCATTATTTTGTTATGGGAGATAATCGAGATAATTCTGATGATTCTCGCGCATGGGGCTTTGTCCCAGATGAGCTGATTATTGGTAAAGGTGTTTATGTATGGATGAGTTGGGATGGTTTATCTAAGGATGTACGTTGGAAACGTATTGGGAATAAGATTACATAGTATAGGCTAACAAGGAGAAAAGCATGGTTAAGCAAAAAGGGTTTTCGGTTATACAATTTTTATTTTGGGGGATGTTATTAGCCTTAGTGGTTGTGATTGGGCTGAGCTTATTTCCACCCTATATGGAGCATATGTCTGTTAAGCGCTCGTTAGATGATCTGTCTCAGCAAGCAGATATTAAAACGAAAAGCACACGTACAATAGAAGATCTATTATTGCGGCGTTTTCAGGTGAATGATGTGAAAAATGTGAAAGCCAGTGATTTAGAGATTGATAAAAAAGATGGCAAAATGGTTTTATCATTGGCCTATGAGGTTCGAGTGCATCTCATTTCAAATATTGATGCCGTTTTAAGTTTTGATGATAGTGTAGCTGTAGAAGAGTAGGAATGAATCAAGATAAGCTCAAGCAATTACAAACTCGTATTAACTATAGTTTTAATGATGTCAGTTTGTTAAAAAAAGCATTAACCCATAAAAGTGCTGGGGTGCATAATAATGAGCGGTTAGAGTTCTTAGGCGATTCCATTGTTGGTTTTGTGGTAGCGGACTTGTTGTTCCATCACCACCCCAAAGATAAAGAAGGCACATTAACCCGTCGACGTGCCAACTTGGTTAATGGGCGAGCACTCGCCCAAATGGGTAAACAATTTAACCTGGGTGATTATCTTATTTTGGGCATGGGGGAGATGCGCAGTGGCGGATTTAGACGAGAATCTATTATTGCCGATTGTTTTGAGGCATTAGTCGGGGCAATCTATTTGGATAAAGGCTATGTGACTTGTCGGGAGAAGGTAAACGAATGGTTTGCCGAAGCTATTTTGCAGGACGCACAAACAGACGTTGAAAAAGACGCTAAAACAGAGTTACAAGAATGGTTGCAATCTCAGAAGATGAGTTTGCCGGTTTATGTGATGAGTGATGTGCGTGGTTTGCAACATGAGCAGATTTTTACGATTACCTTAACCGTGGAAGGTTTTGATAAACGTATAGAAACCGAGGGCAATAGCCGGCGTATCGCTGAGCAAAAAGCCGCAAAATTATTTTTAGAGCAGGTGAAAAAATGAGTCGTGATGATAAAACATATTGTGGGTTTATAGCAGTCATGGGGCGACCCAACGTTGGTAAATCTACTTTGCTGAATGGGATTTTGCAGAAAAAAATCAGCATCACCTCACATAAGCCACAGACCACAAGACGGCAGGTTTTGGGTGTTAAAACCATAGGTAATAAACAAATGGTTTGGGTGGATACGCCTGGTATCCATGCGCAAGCCAAAAAAGCTTTGAACAAATTTATGAATCAATCCGCGCGCCAAGCTTTGATTGATGTGAATGTTATGGTTTTTGTTGTTGAAGCGCTTAGATGGACAGAAGAAGATGAGCAAGTGCTTCAATTATTGCTAAAGCAAGAAGCCCCTCTGATTATCGTTGTGAACAAAGTCGATAAAATAAAAAACAAATCTGAGTTGTTGCCTTTTTTAGAAAAGCTACACGACAATGCGCCTAATGCGGAAATTATACCATTATCTGCTTTAAAAGGTGAGCAAATAGAATGCTTAGAGCAATCTATTTTGGATAAAATGCCAGAGGATGTGTTTTATTTTGCTAAAGATTCTAATAGTAATCAATCTAAAAGTTTCCATATGTCTGAAATTGTACGTGAAAAATTAATGCGTACTTTAGAGCAAGAAGTACCATATTCTATTGCGGTTGAAATAGAAAAGTTTGAAGATACAGATAAAATTACGCATGTCCATGCTCTAATTTGGGTGGAACGTGATGCGCAAAAAGGTATCGTTGTGGGTAAGGGCGGCGCACAGTTGAAAAAAGTTGGCACCAGCGCTCGCTTAGACTTAGAAAAATTTCTAGGTAAAAAAGTATGTCTAAAATTATGGGTAAAAGTGAAAGCAAATTGGGCTGACCAGGCTTCGCTGTTAGAAACGATGGTAGGGTAATATGTCTGAACAGGGATTGTATCAGGCTTACTTTTTACATATTCGGGGGTTTAAAGAAAGTAGCGCAATTGTTGAATGTTTTAGCAAAGAGATGGGGTTAGTGGCCTGCTTAGCCAAAGGGGCTAAACGGCCAAAGTCTAAATGGCGAGGTTTGGTGCAGCCTTTTGTTTTTGTTAATATTAATTGGCGAGGACGCGGGGAAGTCAAAACGATTATTCAACTCGAAGCGGAAATGATCTTGCCCCGCTTGCGAGGTAAAACCTTATTAATGGGTTTTTATCTTAATGAATTATTATTGAAATTAGTGCACAGAACCGATCCTTACCCTGAGCTGTTTGATGACTATCACCAGGTTTTAACAGATTTAAGTCAGGCTAAGGATGACAAAGCGAGTCAAGCTTTGTTAAGACGTTTTGAGTGTAAACTATTAAAATCATTAGGCTTTGGTTTAGATCTTCACACAGATGTGCATGACGAAGTCATTGTGTCAGATTTGATTTATGGCTTTGATCAAGGCTATGGTTTCTACCCCCAAGCCATTTTGCCTCAATCAAAAAAAGTACTAACTATCTCAGGTGCAACGCTTATAGCTTTAAGAGGCGATGCAGAGCTTGATTCAGATGCGCAATTATTAGAAGCAAAAAAACTTATGCGATTTGTACTGGCCCACCAACTGGGCGACAAAGAATTAAAAACCAGACAATTATTCGCCCGGACTGTTGTTGCAGAGCATAGTTAGAGCTTAATATACTATTTTTGTCATGCCAGCGAAGGCTCTGAGTGATCCCCTCATGTATACAAAAATGAGGGGATCACTCAGAGCCTTCGCTGGCATGACAATATACAAAGAAGGAAAATATCATGATACAAGAAAATAGCATCAGACTCGGCGTGAATGTCGACCATATTGCTACTTTACGTCAAGCACGAGGTACACAATATCCAGATCCGGTGAAAGCCGCCTTAGTCGCAGAAGAAGCAGGCGCTGATCTCATCACGGTTCACTTAAGAGAAGACCGACGACATATTCAAGAAAGAGACGTTAGAATTTTAAAAGAAATGTTACAAATTCCACTAAACCTGGAAATGGCAGCAACCGCAGAAATGGTTGCATTCGCACAAGAGATCAAGCCTACTTTTTGTTGCTTGGTACCAGAGAAGCGCGAAGAATTAACAACAGAAGGCGGATTGGATGTTGTCTCTCAGTTCGATCATTTAAAATCAGTTGTTGAGCAAATAGCGTCGCATGGTATTCAAACGTCTTTCTTTGTTGATGCCAATGAAAAGCAAATTGAAGCGGCTTATGAAACAGGTTGCAAAATCATTGAGATCCACACAGGCCATTTTGCGGATAGTCAAAATATGGATGAGCAAGAGCAACGTTTAGAAGAGATCCACAAAGCAGTTTTGTTTGCTGATAATATGGGGATGCAAGTGCATGCCGGTCATGGTTTACATTATCGCAATGTGCAAGATATCGCCTGTATTCCTCAAATACAAGAGCTCAATATTGGCCATGCGATTATTGCAGAAGCCGCCATGATTGGGTTGAGTGCTGCAGTTGAGAATATGCTTATGTTGATGGACGATGTAAGAGATTAATCTTTTGTCCCAAATCGTTAGAAACATCCTACTTTATCAGTGAATAATAAAGTAGGATGGATCTGATTTTATGGGTTAAAACCATTGTGTTTTATGTCTGGGAACAACAATCAAGTCATCTTTATGCTGCTCATACATTGTGGCAACGCCAGCAATATAGCCAATAAATAAACCAACCGCTAGCAATTCAGCTCTATCGACAACAGAGTAACAAGATTCGAAAGCACCACAAGTGTCATATCCACCATTGATTTCTTTTATTTCTGCTTTGTTTAAAGTTTTCATAGTTTAATACCTTATGGAACTATTATAAATTTGAATGCCCATACTGCCAATTTGGTAGACAGATAACAAACAAAAGCCGATGAATGGTTTCTTTATATAGATTAATGGCATATCTACGACTAATAATAGATGTTTTTTTAATACAGGATTTCTTTGAACTTACTCTGCAACCTAAGCATAATATGAATGACCAAGGCGAATGTAGTTTAAAATACCAAAAGGGTCTGAAATCCAGACCCTTTTGAGAATTTTCTATCATTGTCAATAAGTTTCATTAAGGCTTAACACGTCTTTTAAGTGCGTCGCTATAATTGACAGTTGTGTTGCGAGGCCTGAGATTACATCGTTGATATGCCATAAGTTTCATGTCTCTTTGCTCACTCATCACCTTTGCTCTTGCACGTTCTCTGGACTTAGCCTTAGCACTATCAGATATATGCTGTTTTAGGTGTATCGTCGCAGGATGTTCCTCGCCGACAAAGCGATTAAAATAGTCTAAAGCGGTTTTGCCTTTATTGTCTTGAATACTGAAATCTGCACCGAGCTCCAATAGTAGCTTGGTAAAAATTTCTCTTCCTGGCAATAATTGCTCTTGCAGTAATTTATGACCTACAGCAACATACATGAGAGCGGTGCGACCATTGGCGTCTTGAGCATTTATATCACTTCCACCAGCAATAAGTTTTCTAGCTTCAACCGCAAATTCAGTAATGGCTGGGCGCAGCGGGCTACCCATAGGGATGTTGTATCTAGCAGATAATTTCATAAGCTCGGTTGGGTTGTTTTGATCTTTAAGATGTTCAAGTATCTCATATAGCCTGCTTGTTGCCTGAGCATATTGTGGCATTCTAAATATCGATTGCCCCTGCACACAGTGTTTTTCCATAGGTTGTAAGTGTTCTTGGCGTAATGCTTTCATACCTTCTTCGAGAGCGATGATGTCTGTTTCTGAGGCTTGAAGCTCCATCGCTGCCCATAAATAATTATCAAGCGCTTTTTGTATCTTTTTCGGTTTTTTAGCCTTTGGGACAACATACGCTGTCACGATATCATGCAAGCGTTGATTCTCATCCCTATAAAGTTGTGGGTTTAGTGCATCTCTATTGTTAAAAGCGTATTCTTTGCAGTTGAAAACATTATTTTTATCTTGGGTATCAACATGATAAACATGTAAATGACACAAGTCTTCACTATCTCTTCTAGCAACATATGTGTTGCATGCATCCCAATAAGTTCTCATGCACCATACGTCGGAAATAGCGCTTGTTTTAATGTCTTGTTGAAAGACTTCAATCTCTTCTCTATTTTTTACTTGGTCACGTCTATATGTATTTTTTTCGAAACCTGGAATGCCTTGTGCTTTACTTCGAAGCTCATATCGATTAAAAGCTTCTTTCTCATAAATTTCAAACGTACCTGCTAGCTTTTTTTTTGCGGAATCTAAAGTTTTTGCAAAAATAAAGGCATTATATGTACGCTGTTCACCTTCAATTTTAAAGTAATATAAATAACCGTTATTACTCTCAGTTTGAGTAGGATCGATTCTAAATTTGTCCATAAATTCTTTAGGTTTAGAGCTGAGATCTGGGCTAGTATATTTAATACCATAATCTATGGTGACTGGTTTGGTTTTAAAATAAGATAAAATTGCAGTTATATTTAATTTTGCCGCTAAGAATTTTATAAATTGATACATGAATGCTTCTCAATGTTGTCTAAATAAAGCAAAATTATAACTAGTTCGTTTGCAAACTATAATCAGGCTTATCCCCTGTCAAAAATCCCCTTAATTATGTGAGCATTATTCTAATTCATCTAATAACATTCGAATGGATATTTATATTATTATCATTACTATTTTTTGTAACTTTTAGTGGTTCCGCTTTGGCTCTTGATTTAAAATTATTGAACATGACTGTTATTTCTGTTTTTCCCAGATAATAGCCTTTCCACTCATTTGTTGACGCATCATAAATTGTTGGTGATAAATATTTAACAACGATTCTGCCTGTTATGTTGCTTGTTAATCACCATTTTTAATTAAGCTATCAACCTTTACTGCCATTGTGTCTTTAAAAAAACTTCAATATTTCTACAAAATTAGACCTCAGGCTTTGCGCTATACACAAAGCCTAGGTTGGGAATTATTGTGACATTCGAGCTTTTGGTAAATTAACAGGGGCATTATCTACGTTGCCTAAATCGTTAGTTTGAGCATCATTTTGAGCTTGCTCTCTTCGTTGTTGTTCATCAAATCGTAACGTAACTTGTTGACTAGAGTGCCCAAGATCGACGTCAGGTTCTGCTGTCGTATCGTGTTCGGTTCTATTGCCATTGTGGCTTTCGCGATCTTGATTTGACTGATTTGTGAACGAAAATAATGCGACCAAAGCACTCGCTCCAATCACTGTATATTTAATAGCAATATAAGCGGTATAAGTTGCCAATATTCCACCGAGTAGCATTTTTGTTGGTTCGAAATAGCCAAGATTAGCCATGCTCATGCCGATTGTATTAGTGAGTAGGGCATTAGCGGCATCCGCTGATAGATCAACAATCGCTAGACTGATACCATACCAGGTTCCAACGCCTATCAGTAATTTGGAGATAATTTTTTCTACCAACCATTTAAAAGCAATCCAGGATTGACTGACCAAGTGATTAAGAGCAGTCATAGCATGGCTCGCAAGCTTCATGACTGACGTTCGTAAAGCGGTCCATAAACCACTGAGTAGTTTAGGGATTTGCTTAATACCTTCCCAGCACATATGAGTGAAATCCTGGAGGTGACTCAGTAGCTCTAATGAAACTCTAACAATATAGTTTTTGATGGCACTGAAAGCCTGAAATAATAAGTGTGGTATTCGCTTTATACCTTCCCAGCACATATGGGATAAATCTTTGAGCAGACTCAGTAGTTCTAATGAGACTCTAACAATATAGTTTTTGATGGCACTGAAAGTCTGAAATAATAAGTCTGGTATTTGCTTTATACCTTCCCACATATAAGACAAACTAAATTTTAGAGCATAATAAAGTTCATTCGCTACTATTTTTCCCAGTTTATAAAAACCTAAAAGTAGGTTGTTTATCGCATGAAAGCTATGTTTAAGTAATATCACAATATTTTGCAAAAGCGTAAAAATTTTATTGGGCAAATTAATAATAAACTGATAACCCATTTTAAAACCAATGACCAAATATTTCCAAGCAAACTGTAGGGCGCTTGTGGTGACTTGCATGCCATAATTTATGGCCCATAGACATTTCTCACTCGCCCAATGAAATGCAAGCTTAGCTTGTTGTGGCATGTTTTTAATACTTTGGGCCATTGTGAGAGCATAGTATTTTATAGTGCCCGCAGAATGCGTCATGGCGAGTTGAATTTGTGCGGCGGCATCAGAGACAAATTGTTTAACATAAATCTTGTAATCAGATATCGACTGAAGTGTATTTGTAATAGCTTGTTTAATATAAAGCTTGTAACCAGATAGCGTCTGCAGTGTATTTTCAACGCTCTTTTTTACGAGTTGATTATATTGGACTATTGTGGTCCGCAACTGATCTAATGACGATAGGGTAGTTGACATATGTGTACTTACTCTCGAATGTTCTAATAGATTGCAAAACGAGATAATAAGTGAGTGATCGCTCACTGTCAAGAAAATATTAATAATGCTGATATTTTTATAGTGTTCTAAGTTTCCATACTTTGAGCCAGACTTTCAATTTTCCTGAAACTTGGATGCGTGTTTTGGGCTTCTAATACGCGAATCAGCTCCTTATTAAATTTAATTATAAAAAAATCTATCCGTTTATAGTCTTTTTTAACCAGAGATTATTCTAAGGCTGTTTAGCGTTGGACGCCATAGGTTACTTTGCGTAAAAGTTTAAAGGGGTTGTCGGCATTGGCTAAATTAAAGCGAATGCCTTTTTTCGGAAATATATCGGATAGAAAATAATATTATTTTTTTAAGCCAACAGTTTTACCATGCGTGTCTGAGTGTTCAGCGACTGCTCGATCTTGGGGGGGCTGTTGTTCAAATCCAGATAGGATAGACAATGCAGAGAACTGTTCTGGCAGACTATAATCACTAGCTTCACTTCCAATACCTGACATGCTCGCGTCAGTTTCTGTGCTTTCCTGGATATCATGTAGGCGGCGTGCTGAAATAAACTGCTGAAAATCAGCTGACCTTTCTTCATTTGTAAACAAAACTATATTATTTATATTGATAGGACCATTTAAGTCTTTTTTTATTTCTAGCAATAAATCTTGTTCATATTTTTCCCTTGAGTGTAGGGCTGGCATTTTAGGTCTAGAAATGTCTAGGTGATGTAACGTTGTGTTGGATTGTAGGGCAGAAAGAAAATCAGAGAGTAAGTCTGTATTGATTTGACCATTTTGGTGACGAAACAATATATGTTGTTCGCTAGCATAAATAGATTTTATTGATTGAAACTGTGTTTGTATAGCATTCAACAGAGGCACGATTGATTCTGCTGTGAGAATATTATTTTCAAGAATCAGTCTATTAATTTCATTTTTAGTTTGAAAGCATGACAGTATTTCAATAAAAACTTGTAAGTTGTCCCTTTTTAAGTCGGTCTGACTGAGCCTGACCGCTTCTATGTCACACAGCAATAAAGATGCCTTGGGTAATGTTAACAGTGCTGTTAACCTGCTTATATCTAAATGGCAGTCAGCAATAAAAGAGGAGGTGATATCAAGAATAATCGGTGGATTATCTTCCCTAATGTCTGAGCCTCTCGCTAAATTTTTCTCTAAGTCATTAATGTTATTTAGTTTCAAAGTACGAGTTGCTCTAGGCATAAGTTAGTCCTCTAGGGTGTTTGGTGGTAGAACTATACCGTAATAAAAAAATAAGGCAATAGAGCTCCTAGCTTTTTTGTGCTAAAGCAACAAAAAATGAGTACGGTAGGTTATAATTTAACTAAGTAACCAAATTGTAAATGGTGTATATATGCCTAGCCCTCTTGATAAATTGAAAATAGCCCTAGATGCCATGGTAAATGATCCCACTAGTGGTGTAACACCTCACATTTTTCAAGCCACACTTGCTTCAACCATTGTGAGTATACGCAAAGAAGATGGTCTAGGTATCTCAGCAACACAGGAATTGCTTTACGATTATCTCCAGTCATTTGAGGTTGCTAAACCTAAAAATGCCTCATTTTTGCAAATTCTTGAAACTGCAGCAAAACATTATAGAGTTGGAGCTTTTCCTCCTAACTCATTTGATGAGTATGACATGCTTATTTCGGTCGCATCTGAATCCCTGAAAGGAGAGCGTGATACACGACATGACGAGTTAGATGAATTAGAAGATGCGGTACTTATTACACGTGGCATAGGCTACAAGTCGGCAGGCTTTACTCAGGAATCCAGAACATGGCATCGATCATATCGGCAGGGTAGTACCGAAGCAAGCTATAGTACAGCTGCCGCAAAAAAAGCCATTCAAGATTACAATCGTTTGTACTCCCCAGAACCACCATTTAACCTAGGAAAGTATTACGCAGGTAAATATGCAAAAGATACAAATTTTCAAGAATTACTAAATAGAGCCTGCACTGAAATTGCAGATGATTTCTCATTTTTGCGAAATGAGAGTTTAGCCATATTTTTAAATATACCTGAAGGGGTTACAAAAAAAATTATTGAAGAGGGGGGGCATGAGACTGTAATAGAAACCAAAGCAGAAGAAATTACTGTTCAACCCATACATTTTTTACAAGATATCTATACAAATGACATGCTGTTTTTTTTAGAATTAGTGAATCATGATAAAAGAATAGTTTACAGAGAACGTTATGAGCGTGAGGGTAATAAGTTCCTTGAAGGTAATAGTTTAATTCGGAATGGCGTACTTGCAAAGCAAAATCCTGAAGCTGTGATGGAGCTTATAAATTTATTGGATGGATTGCCTCAAAACTTTCATACAATGGCAGCGGCTGAAAAAGAAGCGCATCTTGCTGCTGCTGAAAGTAAAAGGTTAGGCATTTCTATTAACGAACCACATGACATAGATTATAGTGATAACCCTTTTACATCCACAGGGTACACGCCGCATGCGGCAACAGATTATTCACTGGAAAATAAAACCTATGGTACTAACCATTTGCGAGAGCATTTCCCAAACTATAATGCTGATTTGGTTCCCCAGCATGCATTCATGGGTAAATTTTATGCCATCATTATTCCTAAAGTCACTTATGATAGTCTTGTTTTGACCAGTGCCATGAATGTGGTCGACATGCATCAAAATCAAAATAAGTTATTGATACATGAGTCCATTATTGATGAAAATGAAATGACATTTGTAGGCGGGTGCCCAACAGACTCAAGTGCTGGTGTTAAGGTCTTGAATAAAGTTAGTGTTTATCCGAACTTGTCCAAACCTTGGGAAGATCTTCACCAAGATGAAATAGAAGATATTGTTGAAAAGTTTGGGATGGGTAAAAAGCAATATACAACGTTAAGAACTAAACTTCTGCCCATCATGTCCAGTGAAGAAAAAAATCCATCCTATTTGAGAGAGGCGTTCATTCAGGCCTACTTAAAAGAGCGTAATCAGAAACATACTGCTGCGAAAGAACCATTAGAAACCAAAGATGATATTTTAGAGCTTATCAAGAATGGTTCTATTACGGCGAAAACACTTGTCGAAGAGTTAATTGAAGAGGATGGTGCAAAACAATCATTATTAGGACTCCAATCTGAGCAAGAAATACAAAGCGCGACAAGTAGTGAGGCAATAAAATTATTTATTGAGTTTAAAACTCAGAAAAAAGCAGTTAAAAAATTATTCACACAAGCAGGCTTGTATGAAAATACACGGTTCAGATTTGAGAGAGAAGCGGCCACAGTTGCAGAGCAATCAAATTTAAGAATCATTAACTTAACAGATGAAAAATTAATGCAAGGTATCACGCCAAGCCCAACTTTGACAGATACTAAGACCGGGAAACAAGAGCGTGTTATCAACGAGGCCCGTTTACGACCGCATCGAGGAAGACCACAATGATCCCTGGACCTGATATTCACTCAGACTTGAAAGATATATCTTCTTTTATCGGAAAAAGTTATTATTTAAGAGATTTCCCCAAAGAGATTGATGAGCGGGGATTTTTAATACCTTCTGATTTGCCGCCAAGAGATAATGGGGTTCGGCGCATACATGGTTATTTAAATGCATGCCGTACAGCTGCTTTGATACCTCACATAGCAGCGTTATACTTAGCAAATAAAGATAAGTTTGATTCGGAATTACAAGCACAAATGGATGAAGTCTTAAGTCCTGATAATATTAAGATATTACAGGTGACAGCGTTGATGAGAGCCACAGGAAGAATGGAAGTTGTCAAACCGGATGGCAGAATTAGGCACCCAGATCTTGGGCCTGGTAAGTTTCATAGAGAGCGGGGGGTGAAAGAGTGTGAGAAAATGTTGAATGCCTTAAAAGTCGATGAAGCAACCAGTAAAAAATTTGCTCAATCAATTTCAGATTCTGAAGAGTTTGATAAAAAGGGTATGAATATTTTTACGTGCATTTTGGCTGATGCAACCACTATGGAAACATTGAGGGATACACTTGTCGGTAAAGTGGTAGGCGTTAATTATTTTGCTTACACAAACAGATTCAAAGAAGGCGTCGATAGCACCTTGGCTGAAAAAATGTTTACTGATTTTGTTATTGATCATATGAAATTGATTAAAGAGCATCAAGGATTTTTATTGGCTGATTTAGTGACTCGAGACAAAGCCTCTATTGCGGGTTTGCAAATTGAGCTTGGAACAGAGTGTCCCGATAAGCCACTAGCGCAGCAGGTAGCATTAGAAACAGATCCAGATTGTTTTTTAAAAGCTGAAAAAGATGTTAACACGACACATTCTCAGAGAACAGGAGTCTTAGAGGTCCCTACAGCGGCTAAATCAAGGCTCGGCAGGTAGTAAAATCGAGATTATTCTTATGCTTCTACACCCTGAGCCAGCGCTTCAATTTCTTTGAAAATAGGATGCGTATTTTGCGCTTCTAACACACGATTCAGTTCCGTGTTAAATTCAATCATAAAAAAATCTATACGCTTATAGTCTTTTTTGACGATAGACTTTTCAAGGGCAGCGACGGCATCTTTTAGCATCGGTACACCACAATAACAGCAAACACCATGTAAACGGTGGACTTCTTCTCGTAAAATTTCAAATTGCTTGTTGGTATGTGCTTGATTAATGGCTTTTTGAACGCTAGGCAATTCTTTGATTAAACTCATGAGCATATCTGCGGCCAATGATTCTTGTTTGCCCGCTAATTTAAGCGAGCGTTCCCAGTCGATAACGTCTTTATTTTGAGGGGGGGGGCTAATGATATTAGATTTGGTTATATTTTTATTCGCGACTTTTTTGGTTGTCCACTGGGCGATGATTTTCGTCAAATCATTTTCATCAATGGGTTTTGTTAAATAGTCATCCATGCCGGCTAATAATACATTTTCTTTTTCTGTTGTCAGAGCGTGTGCTGTCAGTGCAACAATGGGCGTGTGTTTTTTATGTACTTCTAGTAAACGGATGCGTTTTGTAACCTCAACCCCATCCATTTCTGGCATTTGTATGTCCATCAATATTAAGTCAAAATCTTGGGATTGGTATTTTTGCAAGGCTTCATGCCCGTTAAGCGCGGTTTGTACATGGCAACCTAAAGTTCCCAGCAAGGCAGAGACGAGCTTTAAATTTGACGGATGATCATCTACCGCTAAAATTTGAATTAAATGTTGTGTGTCTTGGGGCGTTATATTTTTAGGTTGTATCTTTTGTATGGCAGATTGCTGGAAAAAGCTTTGATGGTGGAACAAGGATTGGACTAAGGCATCATGCAGATATTGTCTGCGTACAGGTTTGGCGAGACAAATTGCCGCTCCTGTATTTTGAATCTGCTCGTACACAACATGGTCAGTCGTATTAGCGAATACGCCAACAGCGCAGTTAAATTTATTTCGACAGAGCGCAATTAAATTTTCAATAAAATATTCTTTTGGATTAGGTCTGTTAACACCTAATAGTAACATTTGTACAGGCTGATTTTTTTCAACTTGTTCAATTAGCATTTGTTCAATTTTGTCAGGTGCAAATACTTCTGTTACCTTGACATCCAAGGCACAGAGCAAATGGTTAAGACTAAGTCGGGTTTTTTCATTCGCTTCATAGAGTAAAATATGCTTGGAAGATAACCTGGGATCAGGGATAAATTGCTCGCCTGAATAACATTGTGTGACCAGGGTAAACCAAAAGCATGAGCCTTGATTTGGACGAGATTCAACGCCTATCTCACCACCCATTTGTTCGACCAACCGCTTGCAAATGGCTAAGCCTAAGCCTGTGCCTCCAAATTGTCTGGTGGTCGTAGCATCAGCTTGAGAGAATGCTTTAAATAGGACATTCTGCTCAGCTTCGGTAAGCCCAATGCCTGTATCTGTTATCTTGATAGAGAGTTTGACTGTGTGGCTTATTTCTTGTTCCAATGCAACGCGCAGCGTCACACTTCCCTTTGAAGTGAATTTTATTGCATTGTTTAGTAAGTTAGTAATGACTTGTTTTAGTCTGAGGGCGTCGCCGTAAATGCTTTCTGGTACATCTTCATAGAATAGCGGAACCAGCTCTAAACTTTTTTCGTGTGCATTGGGCGCCATGAGCATGATGGCATCTTCTACACACTCTCTCAAATCCAAAGGCCTATTTTCTAGCTTTAATTTTCCTGCTTCAATTTTAGAAAAGTCGAGTATATCGTTGATAATGGCTAAAAGGTTGTTTGCTGATTTTTGTAGTGTTGATAAATAATCTTTTTGCCTGGGGTCTAGCTGAGTTTTCATTAATAGGTTAATAAAACCTATGACACCATTTAGTGGGGTGCGAATTTCATGGCTCATGTTGGCTAAAAATTCTGACTTGATTCGACTAGCGGCTTCAGCTTCTTTCCTGGCTATTTGTAGTTCTATATTTTGGATTTCAATTGTTTCTAAGGTCTGCCTTAAATCTGCCGTGGCTTGTTCAACACTTTGCTGCATTTCCTCATGAGCGGCTTTGAGTGCCTCCGCCATGGTGTTGATACCCGACTCCAAGTGTCTCAGTTCGCCACGTGCATTGGTATACACTCGAGTATCTAAATTTCCATTTTTAATTTTTTCAACGGCATGTGCCATGTGCAAAATAGGGCGGGTAACATCCCGTCCCATTCTATATGCGAAGATACCACTAATAGCTAAACCAATGAGCAAAATGACGCTACAAGCAAATAACACTTGGTATTGTCTAATTGTTGTTGTCATCCGGCCTAGCTCTAAGCTAACCCAGCCCAAAACATTTTCATGATTTTCAGCATGCATGTAGGGGGAGTCAGCATAAGCAAAATCTTCTACGATAACATCGCGGATAGTGACGGGTACAGTAAAGAGTAATGAGTTGCCTGTATCGGCCATGGTAATACCATGAGCCAAGTCACTCACGGAAACGATATTCATTGGGGTCTGTTGTTCATGCCCAGAATGTGCCAGTAAACGTCCATCTTTATTGAAAATCGAAACAGAGCGTACTTCGGGCTCTGATAAAGCATCATTGGCAATACGCTGTAATGTATGGGTGTTACCCGAGAATACGCCATACTCACTTGCCGGCGCCAGTTGTAAAGAAATAGCATAGCCTCTATTCTTAAGTGCTTTTTCTAAATCTTGAATTCGAGTGCTCGTAAAGTACGCACTCAAAAGTAAAGAGATTGTAATGGTCGGTACTAATGTTAAAAATAATACGCGTGTTTTTATGCCCCATTCTCTCACACTATTTTCCTTATTTAGAACTGGTCGATGTGTTTTGTTTCGCTAAAATATTTGTTTTAGGTAGCAATTCCATTTGGACTAAATCTTGCTTTAAAGTCGATTCGCTTTCTATATCAATATTCAACGATTTGGCCACTTGGTAATTGATTTCTATAGAGAACTCTTGAGGGTACTGTGGTTCTGGTAAAGACTCTTTATCTAAAATCGTAATAATGGATTGGGCGGCCTGTTGCGCAATTTGTTTTGTATTGGAAAAGACAGAAACCAAGGCGCCGTTTTTGACATAGGACTGAGAATATCCAATCAGCGGAACATGTTTGTGGAAAGCTGCGAGCAAAATACCTCTTGCGGTACGTGGATTGTAAATACGACTGTCAGGCAAGGCGAGTAAGACTTTGACTTCCGCGAGAAAGGCATCCATGACGGCGACGGGGTTTTCAAAATTATTCACATAGATTGTATTGAGTTTGATTTTTTCCTCTAGTGCAATCGTCATGAGTTCTTCTTGGGAATTAATACTCGCAGGTCCAAATAATACCCCAATTGTCGCATTCGAATGGTTGATCTCAGGGACGACTTTTTTGATGAGGTTAATTTGCCGCTTTAAGGGCTGATCAAGATATATCGCGGTTATGGGGCAAGTCTGACTATTTTGTTTGCGATGATAAATATTTAATAAATTTTGATATGTATGTTTTCGAATTAAAATACTCAAAATAGGTTGGCTGGTATGTGTTTTTAACACCGCTTCTAGCGCTTCAGCACCAATTGTGACAATTAGCGGGGGGGCAGGCAGCTCATCTGGTAATCGATCCGCAGGCAGGCTTTCAACCAACATGTGTTGGATATTAGGTCTTGGGCTGGGCTGGGAAAATAAAGCAGCTTCAATGCGATGCACAATACCAAAATGGCTGTTGCTTGATACCAGCAGAACAGTGGACTCGGCTTGAGAGAGCGCTGAATATAAGTACAAGAATACAAAGTAGACAAATTTTATGAAAGGTGTAATTTTGCGCGGCATTAGTATATTTGACAACCAACTTACTGATAATTCATAACCTATTATCCTATAAACAACCTATAGATTTGAAGTTTTATTGAAGATTCGTCATACGAAATTCTTATATACTGCTATGATTTAGATAGTGTTCTAAATTATTAAAATAACCAGGATGTTGTAAAGTGAAGTTATTAGCTCTTATTTTAGTTAGTTTGATTATGATTTTGCCTTTGCAGGCCTGCAAGTGGAAAGATGATTTTCGTGATCGTAGGCAGCCATATTACTTAGAATATAATCCTGAAGCAACGTTTAATGTCGATTCAGAACAATATGTGGGTGACGATGTCGCAAGGGAAATTCAAGGTGAGGTTATTGGGCCAGATCAATTTATACCTGAAATAGATGATCGCGCTGATTTACCCTACATACCGGACCATCCAGCGGGGGTTGTTGAGTATGAATCTGTTGAGGTTTATGAATAAATAAAGGGATACGCGCTCATGGATGAGCTATTACTCTTAGATAGTCAAGATCCGTTAAAAGAGTTTAAAGATAAATTCTTAATACCTTATGTTAACGAAAGACCACAAATATATTTCAGTGGTAACTCTTTGGGGCTTCAACCCAGAGCTCTTTCTGATCAATTGCAAAATGAACTAGACCGCTGGCATCAATACGGTGCTAAAGCTTATTCTGAATCTGATAGACCTTGGTTAAACTTAAGTGAGTCATTGCAGGCGCCTATCGCAAACTTAGTTGGCGCTAAACCTGATGAAGTTGTTGTCATGAATTCTCTTGGTGTTAATTTACATTTGATGATGGCTAGTTTTTATCAACCCAGTAAATCAAAATTCAAAGTCATTATAGAAGAAGATGCATTTCCAACGGATCGCTATATTTTAAACGCACATATGCAATGGCATGGCTACGATCCTAAAGAGACATTTATTATATTTAAAAAAAATCAGGCGACCCATCAGTATCGGCTAGATGATTTGGCAGAGCTGATCGAAGCACACAAAGATACGATCGCATTAGCCTTGTTACCTGGTGTACAGTATCTCACCGGGCAAGTCTTTCCTATCGCGCAAATGAGTCAATTACTAAAAAACAACAATATTACTATCGGTTGGGACATGGCGCATGCCATTGGTAATATCCCGCTGAATTGTCATCAAGATCATATAGACTTTGCAGTGTGGTGTCATTATAAATATCTGAATGCAGGCCCTGGCGCCGTAGGGGGCTGTTTCATTCACGAACAACATGCCCAGAATAGAGAAATGTTTCGTTTGCCAGGTTGGTGGGGCAATTTACCTGAAACTCGTTTTGAAATGAAGGCAGAATTTGAGCCTTATGGAAATGCGTTGGGTTGGCAAGTGAGTAATATCCCCGTTTTTTCGACAATTCCTCTAATCGCATCGTTAAATATATTCGAGCAAGCGGGTGGGGTTGTGGCGGTTAGGCAAAAATCAACGGTTATGACCGAGTGGTTGTATCAGCATTTGATTGAAAGGTTTTCCGAGGAGGTGGCTATTCTTACGCCTGAGCCCTCTTCAGAACGTGGGTGCCAGATTTCATTTAGCGTGCGGGGTGCAGATAATCGCTTAATATGTCAAAAATTAAATAAAAATCATATTGTTTGCGATTTTAGGGAGCCTAATATTATTCGTATGGCGCCAGTGCCACTTTACAATCAATTTAAAGAGTTAGGATATTTTATCGATAATCTACAAAGTATAATAGATCAGGTAAAATCCTATGGTAGATAAACGAGAAGAGATAAACCAGAAAATTGCACAGTTAGAACAACTGTTAGCGGAAACAACTGAACAACCCTTGACCGATTATTTAGATGGGTTGTTACATACGAAGCCGATAAACTATTGGGATTACATTCAATTAGAGACATTATTGAACCTACAGAAACCTAAGACCAATATTCAAGATGAAACTATTTTTATTACTTATCACCAAATTTGCGAGTTAATGTTTTTATTAATCATTCAAGAATGCCATGCCCTTTGTTTTAATAGCAGCGGCGCGTTATCTGTCTGGCAAAAACACTTATCCAGAATTATACGTTATTATAAACATCTTATATCCAGCTTTGATATTATGACAGAAGGGTTAGATAAAACTGAATTTCTTCAATTTCGAGTGGCCTTATTTCCATCGAGTGGATTTCAATCGTTCCAATACCGAAAAATAGAGCTCTATAGTAGCTCATTGCATCAATTGATCCATGCCCAAAATCGTAATGCCATTTCGCCCACTGCGCCATTAGTTGAACAGTATGACGAGTTATACTGGAAGTTTGGCAACAGAGACTTTAAAACAGGAAAAAAAACACTCACGTTGAAGCAATTTGAAGCAGAATATGATGATGACTTACTAAGATTAGCTGAACAATTGGAAACGAAGAATATTCGTGCCAAATATTTGGGGCTTTCTCAGAAAGAACAGGAAAATCCAGAACTCATAAAGCTACTAAAAGCATATGACCAACAGGCAAATCTATTCTGGCCGTTGGTACATATGGGGGCCGCAAAAAAATTCTTGGCCAAAAGTCCTGAGGATTTAGCGGCGACAGGGGGAACGAACTGGCAGGACTATTTGCCCCCAAGCCACCAGAAAATTATGTTTTTCCCGGAAGTCTGGGGTATGGAAGAAAAGCATAAATGGGACAAATCAGCTAAGCATTCTTAATGATACCACCTTTCACTTCACCTTTTACCTGACTGTCGTTATCTAAAACAACAGTGCCATTGCCTTGTTTAAATACAATATCATTTGCCACGATACTATCTTCTAGGTAGATAGTCTGTGGGGTATTGCTGTGGTTTTCTTGTATGACAAGTGTTTTTAAGCTGCTCTCTTCAAATTCTGCTTGATTGCCATGTAATGTTATTTGGTCATTAAACTCGCAACTTTCTGCGCTGATATGGCCGTGAATTAATACAGGCCCACCAAATGAACTGCTATCTGCATCCAAGCTGCCATTGATAGCCACTTTACCCTCAATTTTAGATTGCTCTAATTCGGCATCACCATTTACCGTGAGCTCACAAAAAGAGGTGTTTTTACTTTTTAATTGACCGTTGATAATTGAAAACGCTTCTATGGCGGAATTTAAAACTTCTATGCTGCCTGAATGAGTGAGTTTCGAAATTTGAAGATTTGAAACTTCATGGTCACCAAAAGAATTGATATCTTTTTCTGTAGACCATACGGTATGAGATAATAATAAGCCAGTCATCAGTGGTAATAGTGTGATTTTTTTTAGCATATGAAAAACCTTATTGTTTTAATAACGGGGCTAAAAGGACAATTAAAATAGCCGTAGGGCAGAGGTAGCGTATGGAAAAACGCCATGCTCTATATAAATACTTTGATTGGGTTTGTAACTCATCTGCCACATATTTTTCTTCCATAACCCAGCCCACAAATACACAGAATAAAAAAGCACCAGTGGGCAGCAGAATATTAGTGGGAATGCCAATCATAATTTCATCGATGTGCCATTTAAATAGCGTAATGTCAGACCAGCTACTAAAGGCAAGTGCGCATAACAAGCCTAAACTCCAAGCTAATAATCCTATGCAAAAAGAGGCCTTCATTCTGCTTATTTTTCTCTTTTCTGTTAAAAGGGAGACTAAAGGCTCTGCCATAGAGAGCGAAGATGTCCAAGCCGCAAATATAAGTAATAAGAAAAATAGCACGCTGACAATATTGGTCCCTGGCATTTGACTAAATGCCAAAGGCAGTACTTTAAACATTAAGCCAGGCCCACCATCAGGCGATAAGCCATTAGCAAAAACGATGGGAAATATGGCTAAGCCAGATAACAAGGCAACCAATAAATCTAGCCCTGAGATAATAACAACTGTATTCAGGATGTTCGTTTTTTTAGATAAATATGAGCCATAGATTAATATCGCACCAGCGCCGGTTGCGAGCGTAAAAAACGCTTGCCCCAAAGCATCTAATGCCGCATGAGCGGTAAAATCTTGCACTTTAAATGAGAATAAGAAATTAACGGCTTCTTGGAAGTTACCGATCCAGGCAGAATAGACAACTAATAAAATTAGAACAACAAACAAAGCTGGCATCATCCACTTTGAGCTGCGCTCAATGCCTTTATTGACGCCAAATGCCACAATCCCCATAGTCATAACCATGAAAGCGGAGTGCCAACCCACCAGCATCGCTGGCTGGCTCATCAGGTTATCCCATAATGCGACAATGGCGGTAGGATCTGAGGTGGCAAAAGCGCCTTGTAGCGCATAGTTTAAATATGCGATTGATACACCTGAGATAACACTATAGAAGCTTAAAACCATGACCAACGTTAAAGCACCTAACCAGCCAACCCCAGCCCATGCGCCCGTTCTACCAGATTCTTTGGCTAAACGTTGTAGAGAACCAACCGGATTTTGGCGTCCGCGTCGACCAATTAATAACTCGGCAATCATGGCCGGCACACCAATACAAACTAAGAAAATCAAATAGGTTAAGACAAAAACACCACCGCCATTTTCGCCAGCCATATAAGGGAAGCGCCAAATATTGCCTAACCCAATTGCCGCTCCTGCACTGACTAATATAAAAGATAGTCGTGAACTCCATAAACTTCGTGCGGCATTGTGATTAGGGGAGGTTTCTGACATAAAAAGTCCTTAAAATTCAGTTACAATCTGAGCTTGTTATTAGCCAGACATTATAGGGCTTTTTGCCAACAGACCGCAAAAAGTGCCTAGCATGAAAGTAATTTAGATAGCATTTTAAAAGTTTAGAAGCTTATGCTAATAGGGGTGTCCTGATAAAAAAGCTAATTTAAGTTATAGTTGAGCTACTAAGCAAAAAAGGCTCGACAAAGTATTGTCGGTATGAGAAAAAGAGCCTTGAATTTAAGAGCAAAAGTTATTTGACAAAGTAAATAAAATTTAAGGCAATTTGTAGTATGTCCAAACGTAGAAACAGAAGCAGAAGTAGCCGAATGGCGGAACCTTTAGAATTAGAGATCACAGCAATGTCATCTGAAGGGCGAGGTATTGCCGAGCATAATGGCAAAAAAGTATTTGTTTTGGGTGCATTGCCGGGTGAGACGGTTATGGCGCAAGTGTACAAACAGCAGAGCCGATTTATGGAAGCGAAAACCAATAGTGTCATGAAAGCGTCAGAAAAGCGCGTTGACCCTATTTGTGAACACTTTGGAGAGTGTGGTGGGTGTCAGCTACAGCATATGTCTGTAACAGATCAAGTTAGCCATAAACAAGCTGAGCTACAAAAAATGTTAGCGCACCTTAACATTCAGCCTAATGTTTGGGCAGCACCCATAACAGGTCCCACAGAAGGTTATAGATACAAAGCACGCATTGGTGTGAGGTATGTTCCTAAAAAAGGGGGGACTTTAGTGGGTTTTAGGGAAAGCCACAGCAATAAAATTGTTGAGATGAATACATGTGCAGTATTGCACCCCAAAGTTGGACACAATATTGAAGAACTCAAAACACTTATCAATGATCTGAGTATCAAAGATCAAGTTCCCCAAATTGAAATTGCAGTGGGCGGTGACGAAGTTGCCCTAGTTTTTAGACATTTAGAGCCTTTTGCAGAAACGGATTTAATAAAAATTCAAGCCTTTTGTGAAGTGCATGGTTTAAGCTTTTATTGTCAGCCAAAGGGCCCAGATACGGTGCATAAACTTTGGCCAAAGTCTGATATTAATTTAAGCTATAACTTAGAACAATTTAACATCAAAATGGATTTTCATCCTTTGGATTTTACTCAGGTGAATCCTGATATGAATCAAAAAATGATCGCGCAAGCCATAGATTGGCTAGACATCACTCAGGAAGATAGTATTTTAGATTTATTCTGTGGGTTGGGCAATTTCACTTTGCCTTTGGCAAAATTTGCGGGCTCTGTAGTAGGGGTAGAAGGCGAGATGCGCATGGTCAACAAAGCCAAAGCCAATGCTAAAAATAATGAAATACATAATACAGATTTTTATGCTGCCAACTTGTTTGAAAACTTCGATAAAGCTGAGTGGCTAGCAAAACCTTATAGTAAATTATTGCTTGATCCCCCTCGATCGGGTGCGGCGGAAGTGATTGCTAAAATTGAAGCCTTTGACGTGGAGCGTATACTGTATGTTTCCTGTCAAACAAGCACTTTTGTTAGAGACGCAGCTCAATTAGTACAAGAAAAAGGATATCGGTTGGAAAAAATTGGTATCATGGATATGTTCCCACATACAAAACATGTTGAAACAATGGGCCTATTCATTCGAGATAAATAATAAGGTAAAAATTGGAATGGTAAAAGTCAGGGATGAGTTGCCAAAAACCATAGACGGTCGAATAGATATAGATACATGGGCTGAACGTTTAGGGCATAGTAAAACAACACAGGAAAAGCAGCTCCTGAAACAAGCCGCCCATGTGAATTTAGAAAATGGTGGGCTTCACTTAACCCCCGTGAATGAAAGTTGTCTAAAACAAGGACTGGTAACTGCAGAAATTTTAAATACGCTCAACCCAGATATTTCAACGTTACTTGCAGGGATCTTATACTACGTTGTTGATTATGGTGAGCTATCCCTTGATGCTCTCACAGAAACTTTTGGACAAGAAGTGGCTATTCTGGTTAGTGGCGTTAGCAAATTAGCACAACACTCAGAAAAAGCTAAGCCGAATCAAACCCATGCTCAAAGAGATAATTTACGTCGCATGTTATTGGCGGTCGTAGAAGACGTGCGAGTGGTGTTAATTAAGTTGGCAGAAAAAATTAGCGCTTTAAGAGCCGCTGCCAAATTAGATACACAACTCAAGGTGAATCTCGCGCTAGAAACAAGGGACATCTATGCGCCATTAGCTAATCGTCTGGGGATTGGACAAATTAAATGGGAATTAGAAGATTTTGCGTTTCGATATTTAGAGCCGGTCGCCTACAAAAATATTGCGAAACTCTTAGCTGAAAAAAGATTAGATCGTGAAATTTATATTGAAACAGCGACTGCTGAAATCCAAAAAGCACTATCCGCACAAAATGTCGAAGGTGAAATTACTGGACGCGTAAAGCATATATATAGTATATGGCGAAAAATGATCCGGAAAAATCTAGATTTTCAGGAAATTTATGATGTGCGGGCTGTCAGAATTTTAGTCCCTGATGTTCATGATTGTTATGCGGCACTCGGCATTATCCATAGTTTGTGGCAGTATATTCCCCAAGAATTCGATGATTATATTGCCACACCCAAAGAAAATGGTTATCGCTCGTTGCATACTGCCGTGGTTGGGCCTGATGGTAAAACGTTAGAAATACAAATTCGTTCCTTTAAAATGCACGATGAAGCAGAGTTAGGTGTGGCTGCGCATTGGTTGTACAAAGAAGATCGCAAGCATGAGCCAGGATATCATCATCAAATTAATGCACTTAGAAATATCTTGGAGTGGAGTGAGGCTCAAGAGTTCGAATCCGATGAAGCGATTAAACAAGAACTGAGCGAAGACAGAGTCTATGTTTTTACGCCGCAAGGAGAAATTGTTGATTTACCCTCCGGGGCAACCCCATTAGACTTTGCGTATCATGTGCACACTGAGTTAGGCCACCGGTGTAGAGGGGCCAAGGTGAATGGGGTGATAAAAACATTAACTCACCAGCTAAAATCTGGCGAACAAGTTGATATCATTACCACTAAAATAGGCGCTCCTAGCCGAGATTGGATGAACGCACAATTGGGATACTTGGTGAGTGCAAGAGCACGGTCTAAAGTTCGCTCTTGGTTTAAGCTTCAAGCCAGGGATGAGAATATTGCGGAAGGTCGAGAATTGCTCGATAGGGAATTAAAACGTCTAGATTTAGAGCTATCCGACTTAAAGCCAATGCTGGAACGATTCAATGTGAAAAACTTAGAAGATCTATGTGCCGGGGTTGGCGGGGGAGATATTCGTATAGGGCAGATAGTGAATGGGTTACAGAAAACGATTTTACCGGATCAGTCTAAAGATGTCATATCCACGAAACCGAAACAGCTGCATCGTTCTTCTTCTCCTTCTTCTGAAGGTGGAGTAAGGATTCATGGGGTTGGGAATTTACTTTGCCACTTTGCTGGATGTTGTAATCCTGTACCAGGCGATCCCATCGTAGGGTATATTACGATTGGACGAGGCGTTACAATCCACCGGCAAGATTGCATCAATGTTCTTGAAAAAGAAGATGAAGTAAAGCGCTTGATACAAGTGGACTGGAGTGAATCAACCCAAGAATTTTATTCGGTTGATATTTTAATCCAGGCGTATGATCGGCCAAATCTATTACGTGATATCTCTAATGTTTTAAGTAACGACAAAATCAATGTGAGAACGGTTAATACAACGACTAATGCAGATAGTAATGTTGCGCACCTAACCTTGTCGGTTGAAATACCTGATCTGGATGCGCTAATGAATGTATTAAACAAAATTATGCAAGTGCCCAATGTATTAGAGGCGAGTCGGGTTGGGGCCAATCATCAAAAATAAAATATTTTAAGCCGGCTTGCGCCGGCTGTGAAGGGGATGAGGAATCGTGAAAATGAACTTACAGATCAGACATGAGCTCGCGCTCTCTGTCGGTTGGTACAAGACTACGACCTTTGTAAAATTCTTGAATTTTAGCAAGGGCGTCTTCAGGCGTATCGACAACGTGATAAAGGCCCAGATCTTTCGCGTTTACCATACCTTCTGGAACTAATATCTCCTCAAACCAATGGGTTAAACCTTTCCAAAATTTACTGCCTATTAATACGATAGGTATGCGACGTGTTTTCCCGGTTTGAATAAGCGCTAAAATTTCTGCTAACTCATCTAGCGTTCCAAAGCCACCAGGCATGACGACATAAGCTGTTGCGTACTTTACAAACATAACCTTGCGAGTAAAGAAATGCCTAAAGCGTATAGAAATATCTTGGTAGTCATTGGCACATTCTTCGTTTGGTAAAACAATGTTTAATCCAACGCTCCAACCTTTACCTTCTTTTGCACCTTTGTTAGCTGCCTCCATGACTCCTGGACCACCACCTGTGACAATTGAAAACCCAGCTTCTGACAAAGTCTTTGCGGTTTCTTGTGCAAGCGTATACCATTTATTACTAGGATCAGTTCGGGCGGAACCAAAAATGCTGACAGAGGGGGGAATATGAACGAGTCTTTCGTAACCTTCAACAAATTCTGCAATGACTTGGAAAATTTTCCAAGACTCTCTTGTCATTGATGAATCATTAATTTCGGGGGCTTTTAATGGAATATCCTTGTCCATAAGGACCTCTCTTTTTTATTGCTGTACTATGAATATAACACCTGATTGGATTACATTCCAATAAAAAAATTATACAAATAACTATATGTTCTATGAAACTAGGATTAAATTATGTTAACACCGCAGCATCCAGATATACCTTTAAGAAACGATGTTCGCTTATTAGGTGATCTGTTGGGGCAAGTCATATTAGAGCAACTAGGGGCTGATGCTTTTGAGAAAATAGAAACGATACGTCTATTATCTAAGTCCAGTCTGTATGATGATGAAGAAAATATTCAGAATAAATTAAACACGCTATTACAATCCTTAACGCCAAAAGAAATTTTAAATGTTGTCAGAGCGTTTAGCCATTTTTTAAATCTAGCCAACATTTCCGAAGATGTTCATCGCCTTCGTCGAATGAAATGGTATGCTCTGAATCATCCAGAAAAAAAACAACCGGGTTCTTTAGCAGAATCTTTTGAGTTGTTTGCTAAACGCCACATTAGCGCAAGCCAAATAGAGAAAGCGATTCAACAATTAGATATTGATCTCGTCTTGACCGCTCATCCTACTGAGGTGATGCGTAGAACGCTCATGATTAAATTTGATGAGATTGCGTATAGTTTGCAGAGTCTAGGAAAAATAGATTTATTAGAGAGTGAGAAGGAACAGTTACGCGAAAAGATTAAAAGTGAACTAACGGCAATTTGGTATACAGATGAAATCAGGCAAAAAAAACCAACACCCATTGATGAGGCAAAATCAGGGTTTGCAGTGGTTGAGACAAGTTTATGGTATGCCGTTCCTAAATTTCTCAGGGAGCTTGATGCTCAGTTAAAAAAATATGGGATAAAGTATAGCCCTTTGAAGATTCGGCCAGTGCGTTTCTCTTCTTGGATGGGAGGAGATAGGGACGGAAATCCCTTTGTAAAACCAGAAACCACGGCTTCAGTATGCTTGATGTCTAGATGGGCTTGTGCTGACTTATATTGGAAGGAAGTTAAACATCTGGGGGCGGTATTATCTATGCGGCATTGTAATGATGATATGCGTTCAATTGTTGGGGACAGTCAAGAACCCTATCGGAAATTTTTACGCCCCCTTAAGAAAAAATTACTTCACACAAAACAAACGATAGAAAAACTATTATCTGGCGAGCTCAATGAGCAGCCAAGTGGTCTCTTAGTGCAACAGGCAGATATGTTGAACCCGCTGACCTGCATATATGAATCATTATGTGAAACGGGCTGTGAAGTGATTGCCAATGATGCTGTGTTAGATTTGATTCGTCGAATCAACGTATTTGGCATAACCTTAATGCCGATTGATATTCGCCAACATCGAGATAAGCATAGTGATTTGATGACGCATATTACACAAGCCCTTGGCTTAGGGACATATCAAGATTGGCCAGAGGAACAGCGTCAAACTTTTTTGTTGGCAAAATTAAAAAACTTAGACATTAGCGTCCCTGAATCATCTTCTTGGCCTGAGGCAACAAAAGAAGTTTGGCAAACTTTTGAAATGATTGCGAAACAAATTCCAGAATCATTAGGCTCCTATGTGATTTCTATGGCGGTACAACCTAGCGATGTCTTACTGGTTTGTTTATTGCAAAAACTAGCAGGTGTTTCTCAATTGTTACCCGTTGTTCCACTATTTGAAACATTAGAAGCGTTACAGCTTGCAAAAGTTAGTGTTAATACTTTACTTGAAAATGAATGGTATTATCATTTTATTCAAGGCAAGCAACAAATCATGTTGGGTTACTCAGACTCGAGCAAAGAATCTGGCATTGTGACCAGTGCATGGGCATTGTACCAAGCTCAAGAAACACTAACCCATTTAGCCAAAAAGCATAATGTGGACATTGTATTTTTTCATGGTAGAGGTGGTTCGGTGGGGCGCGGGGGGGCGCCTGCCCATTTGGCCATTTTATCTCAACCACCTGGCTCTGTGCAGGGTGCCATAAGAATCACAGAGCAAGGCGAAGTTGTACGAAATAAGTATGGATTAATTGATCGAGCACAAAGGACGTTAGAGCTGTATGTGACAGCGACACTGCAATCTATATTATTGCCCAGTAAACAACCTGAATCACAGTGGAAAGATATGATGACGGTTTTATCCAATATAGGGCAAAAAAAATACCAGAGTATGGTTGGACAAGAAAATTTTGCAGAATATTTTAAATATATTACACCCGTGAATGAAATTTCCGCCTTGAGAATTGGCTCTAGGCCTGCAAAACGTCCGACGCAAAACCCAGATATCTCGCATTTGCGTGCGATACCCTGGATGTTTGCCTGGATGCAAAATAGATTAATATTACCTAGTTGGCTTGGTGTTGGGGAAGCATTACAATATGGTTTAGGCACACATAAAAAATTAATACGGGATATGGCATTGCACTGGCCATTTTTTAGGACATTTTTAAGCTTGATTGATATGGTTTTAGCCAAATCTGATTTAGATGTATTTCATTTATACGATGAGCGTCTATCACCTAAAGAACTGAAGCACCTGGGGACGCAATTAAGGGAGGAGTACCAATTAACTTTAACCCAATTTAAATTAGCAATGGATGAGAAACAATTACTAGAATCAAATTTGCCACTCAAACGAAGTTTAGCTTTACGGGCGCCTTATTTATATCCGTTACACTTTATTCAAACGGAACTACTCGCCAGACTAAGAGAAAATTCTGATTTAGACAATTCGCTGGACAACTATCAAGTACAGGAGAATAGCAGCGATGAGATAAATACTTTAGCTTTGTTGATTTCATTGTCAGGAATAGCAGCAGGCGTGCGTAATACAGGGTAAGTTGCTTCTCTAGCAAAAGACAAGCGCCAATTCCTTGCTATTATTAATATATAACCTAAATTAATAAGTAAGAGCACCATGAGTCAAATTGCCGCAGTATTAAAAAGATTTATTACTTCGCATAAAGTAGATTATCGTCTATATTGCCACAGTCGAGTAACATCCTTGATAGATGCAGCTCGAATTCATAATATTGCGGAAAATACAGTGGCTCGCTCGGTCGTTTTAAAAGATGCGAAAGGCTATATGCTTGCTGTTTTGCCTCTGAACACCCAAATTGATTGCCGACAGTTGAATAAAACCTTAAGGCGTGAGTTATACATTGTAAAAGGTCGTGAGGCTGATAGATTATTTAGGGACTGTGAGCCTTTTGCGCATCCGCCTATTGCAGCGCCCTATGGGTTGTCTATTATTGCAGATATTAAGCTGTTGGAGAACGACTTTATTTATATAGAACCAGGCTCTCATACTAGCTTGCTGAGATTTGAAAGTTCTGATTTTCATTACTTGATGGCTCATGCGACATGGGCCAAATTTGCCAAACCTTTAGAAAATGGTACGTACTGTTCTAATATATATGGGCAAGGAGATAATGTTGCACATGAACAATTAGATAAGCAGGTAAATGGCATGAATCCTCTGCCTGTGTTGCCCAAAATCGCCTATGACATTGTTCAGCTCTCCAAAGAAAACATAAACGAACCGGCAAAACTTTTAGATCTGTTAAATGCGGATGCCAGCATGGCACAAGTACTACAACAGTACAAAAATCTCCAGCCTAATCAAAGAACTGGAGAAACAGCAGCGCAAGACAACGGGCTAAAGCATATTTTAAATTTTGACACAATTAGCCATGTTGTTTTAGGGGCCGCGACACACAAGCGGCTGGAGATTGTTGAGGGTGGTGTCCTGGGCATAAAATCTTTTTGGCAGCATGCTGTCTTATCGGCTAAATTAATGTACTTAATAGCAACAGAACATAAGGCTGAGTTGTCACTTGATCCAGCAACTTGTTATTTAGGAGGGCTATTACACAATTTTGGCTTCTTATTTATTAGCAACCTATATCAACCAGAATTTAAGTTATTAAATCGATGGTTATCTGTCGATCAGCAAAGCTCTGATAAAACTTCAGTCAGAGTTCTAGAAAGAAGGCTATTGGGTTTAGGTGGTGCCCAAAAGTTGTTGGGGCGTGGACATGCGAGTATTGGTGCCTGGTTGATGTCTCATTGGGAAATGCCCCAAGAAGTAAAGTTAATGGCTGAGAATCACCATAACCCTCATTATACTGGAATAGCTCAAAATTACGTTGTACTACTTGTCCTGGTTAATCATGTATTGAGAAAAAATGGCATAGGTGAGGGAGACCTATTGAATAGCGCTCACGAACAAGCGCTATTAGGTTCTCTTGGCTTAGCCCCACGATTGATAGATACATACTTAGAAAAAATCATTTGTGAGAAAATATTCTTACCGCAGGATATCGTTAGTAAAAAAGCAGTTTGACTAACTACATGTTTTGAAATAATGTGAATACATCTTGTCTCTGATAATATCCAATGTATACTTAGTTCCAATTCAAATTTTTTTTATTAGATTAGGGAATGACTATGAAAGTTATCCTTTTGGGGCCCCCTGGCGCCGGCAAGGGCACTCAAGCACAATTTATTACAGAACGTTTTAATATTCCTCAAGTATCCACCGGTGACATGCTTAGACAAGCGGTTGCGGCAGATACCTCTTTGGGGCGTAAGGCAAAATTTATCATGGATTCCGGGGGCTTAGTCCCGGATGATATTATTATCAACTTAGTAAAAGAGCGTATACAGCAGCCTGATTGTAGCAATGGTTTTTTGTTGGATGGCTTCCCTAGGACTTTGGCTCAAGCAAAAGCATTAAGTTTGGCGAATATACAAGTTGACAATGTATTAGAGTTGGAAATATCGGACAATGAAATTGTTAGTCGATTAACGGGTCGTTGGATTCATCCGGCTTCTGGTCGTGTCTATCATACAGAGCACCAGCCACCTCAAAAAGCATTCAAAGATGATGTAACGGGTGAGCCGTTGATTCAAAGAGATGATGATAAAGAGGGGACAATTCGCAAACGTCTAGATGTTTATAGAACACAAACTCAGCCTGTTGCTAGCTTTTATATGAGCAAAGCTGCTTCAGACAAGATTAACCCTGTTAAATTTAATAAAGTGGATGCTACTCAGGCACCACTTATTGTTTTCGACAGTATTATGCATATTTTGAACAAATAGGGATCTACAATGCCCGTACGTGATTTGAGTTTCAAAGATTTTGATTCCACTGTTCAGTCAAATGATTTGGTGGTGGTCGATTTTTGGGCGACCTGGTGTGGCCCTTGCCTTGCTTTTGCGCCTATCTTTGAAGAGGTCAGTACGCTACATCCTGATGCTGTATTCGCTAAAGTCAACATTGAAAAAGAAACACAGCTAGCAGAAGACTTTTCAGTACGTTCCATTCCTATGCTCATGATCTTTAGGCGTGAGTTTGCTGTTTTTGTTGAGTCGGGTATTCAAACCAAAACAAGCTTGAATGAACTGATATCAGAAGCAAAGAAAATTGATATACAGGCATTAAGAGAGCAAGTTTCTAAGCAAAATAATCCTGGATAAATACACTTTTTTTGCTAAATTATGAAGCAATAGCGTATTTTTTGAAAAATTTTTAAAAAAATTGAAATAAAAAGCGTAAAGTTTAACCTTTGCGCTTAAGAAATTAGACTCCTCTTTGCTAAAATATCCTATTTTTCAGTAAGTTACTTTTAAAGACATGATTACAGTTTTATCCGATACATTTAATACCTAACGTAAAATTTTTATGAACCTTAAATTTTGTTAATAAACTTTAATAAAACCTAAAAACAAAAAAAACTTAGAAAACAATCAGATAGCAATCGTTTCCGCAAAAGCATTTACTTTTCCATAACACAGTCAAAACAAGCTTAAAACCCAAAGTTGTGTAACTTTAAAAATCGTGTGCTATGTTTCCTAATACCATGTTTATATCAATAATTTTTAGGAGATTTTTATCATGGCTATCAAGAAACGAAAGACTAAAAAAGCAACTAAGGCTAAAAAAACAGTAGTTCGTAAAACTAAAGCGCGTAAAACGGCAGCTCGTAAACCTAAGGTAACGGCTATCGAAAAAAAGTTTAAAAAACAGATTATGACTTTAAAGAAAAAAAATGAGAGTCATGCTAAGTTGTGGCGCAAAAAAGTCAAAGATAAAATGGCAGAGAAAACCAAAGCTTTGAAAAAGCTACGCGCTGAATTAAAGAAAGCACATCAAAAATTGATCAATGCTCTAAAAAAACGTCATACAATGCAGCTTAAAAAGCTAAAAGCAGAACATGCTAAGCAACGTAAGATGTGGCAAAAAGAGATGGCCAAGCTTAAAAAGCAATTAGCAAAGAAGACGACTAAGCCAAAAGCTAAAAAAGCAAGTAAAAAGAAACCTGCGGCCAAGAAGAAGACTGCTAAAAAAACGAGCAAGAAAAAATCTACAGCCAAAAGAAAAACAGCTGCTAAGAAAAAACCAGCTAAGAAAAAAACAGCTAAGAGAGCGTCAGCGAAAAGAAAGGCGCCTAAGAAAAAAGCTATCAAACGTACCGCTGCAAAGAAAGTTACACGTTTGAAAAGTAAGCCAGCTCGTCGTAGAATAAGAAGAGCTGCATAATAAAAATAAAAAATACGTCGGACTACTTAACTTAATTAGTCTGGCGTATGTTTTTTTGTTTGAGAGATACATAACATGAATGCATCAAGTGTCTCTGCATTTTCTGTTAATAAGCTAATGGAAGAAACGCGTCGCATTGCTCGGGAATACAAACAAAGCACTGGTCAGGTTTTGCCGATCAGTAATGAGCTAGGTCGCTATGATGCAGGGAGAATTCTCAACCTTACACCACCCTATCCTGACGAATCTGGGGTCGACTTTCTAGGCTCTGGGAGCTTGTCCGGGTGCAAAATTTCTGTTAAAAGTCGGGTACTATTTCAGCCTGGAAAATCTGGCCAACGCTTAGGCGCTCTTAACCTTGATGGTGCTTGGGAATATTTATTGCTTATAATTTATAATTCTGATTATGAAGTAGATGAAATGTACATGACTTCAAAGCAAGAGATTTCTAATGAACTACAAAAAAATAAACCTAATAAAAGGGGGAGTTTTTCTGTGGCTAAATTTAAAATGTTGGGCGAGTTAGTTTGGGACAGTATAGATAAGCAATTTAACTATAACCCTAAGCAGAAATCTAAATCTTAAATCGCAAAAGTTGACAAACTATCTTAGAAATGGATTAATGTTACTTCAATTTATATCTTAATTTAATTTTATATATTAACCACTTTTAACTTGTAGTTGCACTTACCCATGTCTGATTCAGAAATTATCCTTGGTCTTGAAACGTCTACTCATGCTTGTTCTATTGCCTTGTTTTATAACGGTCAGTTTTTTAGCGGTTTAAACATTGAACCTAAAAAGCACAGTGAGCTGATTTTACCTATGATTCAATCACTTTTAGCAGAAGTTAAGCTTACAATGGGTGATATAACAGCAATAGCAGTTGGTGTGGGGCCGGGTAGTTTTACTGGGGTGCGTGTTGCTGTGGGGCTGGCTAAAGCCTTTGCTTTTGCTTTAAAAGTACCAGTTTGGCCAATATCTTCACTGAGAGCTTTGGCGCATCAAGTTTATAGAATAAATCAATGCGGCCCTCAAGATATTGTATTGTCGACTTGGGATGCGCGTATACAACAGATTTATTGGGGATTATTCCAGCTTGACCAGTCCAGCCAGCATAAAACGGTCTGTTCTGTTGATAATCAAGTGGATCAGCTCTGTGCGCCACATGAGCTAGTTATATCTGATTTGTTAGAAAAGAGCCAGGGAGTGCGAGATAATGGGTTCATTGTTGTTGGAAATGGTTTGAGCCATTATAAGAATGCCGTTATGGGGGTGATAGCGCCATATAATCCTAAAATTATTGAAGATTACTACCCAAACGCTCAAGATGTTATTGAACTAGCTATTTCGGATAAAGCCAATGCTTTGCTGCCGGCTGACTTGTTTGAGTTGTCACCAGAATATGTGCGTAATGATGTGGCAAAAGTGCCTCAAAATATGAGCCTTCGCGATTAAACTTTTAAAAATAGTTTGCAAAAGGTAAGCAACTTGTTTATAGTGAGTGATCACTCACATATAGTTTCTGAGGTTTAAAATTATGTTGTTTGAAAATTTAATACCCACTCTGCAAGCCCAATGGGACCAACCTGAAAAAAAATACCCTTTCATGATAGCCGTTGCCACTTCTATTTTGGTCGCTAGTAGTAGCAGTTTAGCAATAATACCTGGGTTGGCATTAATCGCTAGTATGACAGCTTTATCATATGGTGGCTCTCTCATTGCTAATTATTTTATAAAGCTCTCTAAAAAGATGGGAGACGTGATTGACCATCTTGATGAGACAATTATAAATACAAATAAACGTGTTGTAGAAGCAGAGCAAACTTTAGCGAATGCAAAACAAGTTGTATCACAGCTTAGTGAAACAATGACGAAAGTGGATAGCCGAGTTGCAGAAGCGGAGCAAACGATCTCAGTCGTAAATAAAGCTGTCAATCAAGTCAATAATGAAACATTACCCGAGTTAACAGAAAGATTAAAAACGACATTAGCAGGTGCAGACCAAGCTATTTCAGCTGGAAAACAGACCGTTGAAAGTTTAAAGCCACGGGCAGAAGGCGTATTGCAAGACACTGCAGCTACGTTGGGGAATCTAAATAGTGCTGCAAGGACTATTGGCACTTATGCCGCGCCACTCACCTATGTTGCTGATGCCTTGAGAGGCGGAGGTGGGGCAACTCAAGGAGATGATGGTGTGCAGCCTGAATCAGAGCAGCAAGCCAGTAGGCAAAGACATAGAAACCAACCATTCATTGGTATTATGTAGTATGGCTAACAAGCGCTGCGAAGGCACAAGCCAGGTGAGGAATAATTTATTAATTTAATGCCATAGTAACTAAGAAGAAAACGTGTGGGATAAGCGCAGCGAATCGATCCCTCTCTGGGTGAGAGTGTTTTACTAGGGGCTGTTGACATCTTGCTGCGCCGCACAGCGCCTACGTGCCGTGGCTTGTCCACGGCATCCAGGCGTTTAATTTTCTAAATTAGCGGTTTTAGCCGTAACTTATTAATTAATTAAAGTAAACTCGTAGAATTTATTCGTCAAAATAAATTAGTACGAGTTTGCAATGGCAAGACGAATGCCCACTGATGAGCTTTGGTCTAAGCTACAGATGATCCTGCCCATCTACGAATTTATGACAAGCCCTTTCTTCGCGAGATGGTTGAAGGTATGTTATATCGTATGCGAGTAGGTTGTCCTTGGCGAGACCTGTATCAAGGAATCTGCTCTTAAAATAGCTGGATGCCGTGGACAAGCCACGGCACGTAGGCGTTGTGCGGCGCGACGAATTTTCAACAGGCCCTAAGCGTGAGCGCAGTAAACTTGGTGAGGGTTTACTGATAATGACCAGAAAAACTAACGCTCACCTGGCTTGTACCTTCCCTGCGCTTATCATAGACACTTAATCCAACAAATTCTCAAGCACATTAAAATATATTTGAGATAACGTTTCAAGATCTTTGTATTGAATTCGCTCGTCAATCTGGTGAATGGTTTCATTCACCAAGCCTAGCTCAACTACATCACAATCATATAATGCAAAAAATCGGCCATCAGATGTTCCGCCGCCGGTACAAGTTTTTGGGAATGTACCAGTACTATCTTTAGTTGCTTGAGTAACGGCCTCAACTAATGGGCTGCTTAATTCTGTATAAAAGGGGTTGCCTGAAACTTTCCATTTAATGTTAAATTGAATGTTTAAATTCTTCAGCTTATCTTTAACGGCTTGCTTAATTTGTTCAGCCTGAAGTGGGGGGGCAAAACGAATATTAAAATTTGCTAATAAATTATCTGGAATCACATTGGTCGCACCTGTGCCTGATTGAATATTCGCTATTTGAAATGTCGTAGTAGGAAACAAAGGGTGCGGTTGTCCCCAGTCGATCTCTAATAAACTTTGTAACGCTTCAATGGCCTGATGTATAGGATTTTTTGCTAAATGCGGATAGGCCACGTGACCTTGTTTGCCCACACATTCAGCAAAACCTGTCATTGAGCCGCGCCTACCAACCTTGATGGTATCACCTAAGGCTGATGTACTACTGGGTTCACCAATTAAGCACCATTTTGGGATCTCATTGCGTTTTTCAAGTACGTCTAGTACGGCTTTTGTGCCATAAGTTGCAGGGCCTTCTTCGTCACTAGTGATTAAAAAAGCAATACGGCTGGTATGATTGGGGTGTTTTTTAATAAAAGCTTCGCACGCGGTAATCATAGCGGCGAGCGCGCCTTTCATGTCTGCTGTACCGCGACCATAAAGCCAATCATTTTCTATGTGGGCCTCAAACGGTGGGTGCGTCCATTGTGAGAGTTCTCCTGTTGGCACCACATCTGTATGACCTGCAAAGCATAAAGTGGGCCCAGATTCACCTCTGGTAGCCCATAAATTAGTGACACCCTTTATTTCTATGGTTTCAATTTTGAAGCCAATTTTTTCTAAGCGGGTTGCTAATATAGTTTGACAGCCATTATCGTTAGGCGTGACAGATTCACGCCTAATCAGTTCCTGACAAAGTGCTAATGTAGTACTCGCATCAGAATTTGGGTTATCGGCATGATTGCTTGTGGCTTTAGCCATTCTCGCTAGCCTCACGCAGAATATTATTAATCCCCACTTTTTGTTTGGTTTGCTCGTCCACGGTTTTTACGATAATAGCAGCATATAAGCTGTATTTGCCATCTTTAGATGGGATGCTACCTGGCACCACTACGGAACCCTTAGGCACACGACCCCAATAAGTTTCGCCAGTGGCGCGATCGTAAATACGCGTGCTTTGGCTGATGTAAACGCCCATGGAAATTACAGCACCTTCTTCGACAATAACGCCTTCTACTATTTCAGAGCGCGCGCCAATAAAGCAGTTGTCTTCGATAATGGTTGGGCTGGCTTGCAGTGGCTCTAAGACACCACCAATTCCTACGCCTCCAGATAAATGTACGTTTTTACCTATTTGGGCGCAAGAACCAACGGTCGCCCAAGTATCCACCATGGTGCCTTCCCCAACATAAGCGCCAATATTGACATATGAAGGCATGAGTACCGTGTTTTTAGCGATATGGGCACCTTGTCGGATGCAAGCGGGTGGCACAATGCGGGCACCGTGGCGCTTAAAGTCTTCGGCTGTGTAATCTTGGAACTGCAAAGGAACCTTATCGTAAAAACGTGTAAAATTAGCCTCTAGTACAGTGTTATCGAAAAGTTTAAAAGACAGCAGAACGGCTTGTTTTAGCCATACATTCACTTCCCATTTACCTGAGGGTAACCGTTGTGCTACACGTAGTTCGCCAGATTCCAGTTTTGCAAGAATGGTTTTAACGGTTTCGTAAAGCTCAGAAGATAGGGCGAGTGTCCCATTTTGATTCTGTTCCCAGGCATTTGTAATTATTTTTTGCAGTTCGTACATAATTCCACCAATAGTTGAACAACTTAGTATGTTAGGGTGCTATCTATAGCTGTTTTTTTTCGTTATAATTTATTCAAACGTAATTCTACCAGTAATATTGGAACAAAAGTATGTCTAGAATCAAGCGTAATGCCCTTTCAAAAGGTAGAGATAGCGAGCAAAGTGGGGCCGCAAAAAGCAAAAGAACCCAACCTAAAATATACTCACGGCCATCCAGAAGAGCTGCCGTACAAGCACGCTTGAGACTTCAAGCGGATGAGGCTGTAGATGCGATTAACACAGATGAAATGCGTGTGACAGCGGAAGAGTTAGGGCAAATATTTCTGGATAATACCATCGGGCTATATGAGGGGTTTTTGCCAAATTTTACTGTGACGGGAGAATTAAAAAACTTTGATCGCACTGAGGCAGGTAGAGAGATACAATCTTCTGTAGAAGAGCTCGGATCCAATTCGTGGTTAGATGTCGAGTTAGTTTATTTTGGCCTGAGAAAACTAGTGCAGGAAAATTTGAGGTCAACTGATACGGTTCATGTTATACCAACACTGACGCCATTATTATTGAAAAGTAATGCTGAAGAGTTGATTAACCATAAAATAAGTCTGGATAGAGCAAAATATGACGATATTATTTTATTGCCGGTGAAAGATGTGCCTGTTGATTCGCCCATTCATGCAGAAAATGATCGTAGAAGTCGGCTGATAGCACAAAAAAGAGAAGAAATATTATTTTTAAATGATCTTAATCCAGCAGAATTTATAAAAATATATTTAACTAAAATGATGGATGAATTAGCCCTTGATTTGACACAAGACCAACAGATTGTGATACCTATGCGTGTGGGGCAAAATCACTATACCGTTGCCGTCGCACATATTCAAAATCAATCAGCTTCTATCATTTACAAAGATTCTTTTAATCGAGATTGCCCAGAAAGCATGAAGCAACCCATCGTTGATTTCTTTAAAGGTAAGCTCGGTGCTGAAAATGTGAGATTCGAAACAGCACGAAGTCACGCACAAAGCAATAGTTATGATTGCGGTGTATTTGCGATATTAAATGGTCTAGATATGGTGAGACAAAATGCGGATCTTCAGACATCTTTGCCTACCAGTATCGATCAAGATTATTTAACGATGTATAGAGGGTTTTTATTCTGTTTATATCAAAGCTTAGGCTTGAAAATCAAAATGGAAACGCGCTTGCATAAGTTGCTAAGTCAAAAAACGAACCTTATTTTTGAGCGAAGCGACGAATTATTTAAAGCGCAACAGAAAAAGCAATCTCTACAAGAGCAGGCTAAACTATTAATTGATTTACTTCATAACCCTGAAAATGGATTAATCGATGTTGGGTCTAATGCTGTTAAATTGGGTAAGGTGCGGGCAGCTGTAATTAGCCAAGGTAGCATTGATACAGTTTTAAAAGAACTGAAAGCCTTGGGCGATGAATTAAAACAAATAGGCCGAAATAAAGAAATATTAGCCCCTGAGCAAGTCAATTTTATTGCTGAACAAGTGAAACAGACCTTTGGTATTCTAGAAAGCACTGCTTGGTTGACGAACCCGGTCATACAAGCGCTTCAAAAAGCCATAGGTTTAACGGTTGGTATTATCGCCTTAGGCTTTGGGATAGCAAAGCTCCCCGCGACACTTGCTTTGAGTGGCTTGCTTGCATCACAAAGTATTTTTATTCCGGTTGCTGCCGCACTATTTTCTGCGTGTGTTTTCTTCACGATAAAATTGTCAAATTTATTGTCAGATGATAGTAGCCAGCGCGCTAATGACTTGCCAGCCATGGCATCATGTTGTGATACCAGTGCAGATGTTTTAGATGAGCATGATGTCTTGTTCTCTGAAAAGGCTGTACTACCTGTATCGCCTGCCTTTGAACATGCAAAAGCGTCTCAGCAACAGAATTCTGCTGTTGAAAAGCAAGCACCGCGTGAAGTGAAGCAACCTCGTCCACCCCAAGGTACTTAAAATAAAATTCAGAGTAAAAAAATACCCAGGTTAAGAATAACCTGGGTACCGTATTTACTTTTATTAGAAAGTAAAATCTTAAGACTACGGCGCTGCATCCAAACCACCACCTGTAGCATCTGCTCTACCTTTCTCGCCATCACCCCAAATAGTTGAACCACCAGTTGAGATAAGGTTGGGTAGGAACACTAACCCAGCGGCAATTACCAGCAAAACAATAGGTTGGCTTAAAGGCACTTGGGTTGGATTATCCTTATGTGCTTTAAATTTTAACATTCCCATCATGGCAAAACCGACACCAGCAACATAACTCGTTGCCGTGATCAATTTACTCACATTAGTCATACTGTCTGTCACTGTACCAGCGATATCACCTAATGAACCATCTGCAGCGTCAGCTGCTAGGCTCATGTCTGAGATAAAAAATAAAGCTAAAAGCGTACCAAAATAAGCACACAAGCTAAATAGTGCGGACTTACTTTGGGGCTGCTTCGCTATACTCGTTGTCGTACTCATAATAGTCTCCTATGGTTAAAAATAAGTATCATTTTAAATTATATTTAAAATTTAGTTACAAAGGCACTTTCGCAAAAACGGTTTTTTTCCAATAGTCTATTTGGGTGGAAAAAGCTTTTCGCGACGGAAGTAACCTTAAATGCTTTAATACATCATGTTGTAAATGTTCTGCCTCTAATTTAGCATCAATTAAACCTTGACCAAACACTCTCGGGTCGCCCGAGCCTGGGCCAAAGCAGTTTTCTACATCTTGAATTCTATCTGTTAAGCTCATATGCACAGCCTGGAGCTTCCCTTTATATGCGGATTCTTTATCTAAAGAACAATATAATACTCGGCAAAAATTATTTAAATCAGCTTGGCTGATTTCAGGTAGATAAATAATGTCTCCACCAGAACAGCCATCAAGTCCTGCGGCGTCAATAAAAAAACATTGAGCGCAAAAACCACAGGCAGTTGCTAAATTATCTAAGGAATTTTTTCGATAGTTGCCATCAATATTGACGACCTCTTGATACTCTTTGCTAAAGAAACCACAATATCGGCAAGTATAATGATCTTTTTGCAATACTCTTTTTTTGAGCATAAGAAAGCGTTTACTTTTTTTGCGCGCATTGTAACTACGCCATGTGCCTTTGTGGGCTGTTAAAGTAACTGGTAATAAGTCCATAATTTCTTCACTTTACTCTCAAAAAATTTTTATGCTATAAGGTTTTAGGTATACCCAAATGTTGTTGCAAGTACTTGAACAGTATCTACAATGTTAATTAACAATACGCCGCCAATAACATGAATGGCACCTTTGCCAATACTGCCCGGCTGTGCACCAGAGTGCCCCATCTTAGACAGTATAATCCATCCCCTTAAAAAAGCGATTAAGCCTATAAGTTTTACATATTTTACAATAACTTCACTCAATGATTTCCACTGATCGGCACCAGACGTTGGTAGATAAGCTATTAGCTCGTTAGAGTCACCAAGGGTTGAGTCTGCAAAGATGGTTAACAAGGTGCTGTCCAGAGTGGTAGGAAACCAAATTAACAAGACACCAATAACAATCCATACCAAAGGGCCGGCAAATTCTCCTCGTTGTGCGGAGCTCATGGATTGGTTGGCAAATACTCTATACATCATTATGCCTTTAACGACCATTCCGACGCCTATTACATAAGATATTGCAACAATCATTCTCTGTAAGTTTTCAAATGAAGCAGATAGATTTGTTATTGCCGTAGCTAAATCAAATGATGCACTCATAAATTTTTAATCCAAAATTCGCTCATTGATGACTATACACCTATTATATCAACTTTACATGTTAGTACAAATTGTATCATGCATTCACCTAACTTCATCCTGAGATATTCGTGTTAGGTCAAAAATAATTATAAATTATTTACTTTTTTTGACTAAAACTGTAAATATTAACAATGTATTTAAGGTTATTCTCTCTGTTCACTTTCTAACATTAGAGAAGTTTCATCTTCTGTTAGTTCCACATTTTCAATGCGAATGAAGTGATTGCTAATTTTTTTTGCAGACATATGAACTTGCTCGGCATCTGTATTTGCTTGTTGCAAATGTTTGGTGAGTTTTTCCATACGGTCTTCAAACCGACCAAAATCTTTAGCGAGCAACTTTAAGTGCTTTTGGATAATGTGGATTTGTTTGCGTGTGGCATCATCCTTTAATACCGTTTGAGCCGTAGTCAATATAGCCATTAAAGTACTAGGTGAGGCCATCCAGACTTTTTTTTGAAAGGCTAGTTCAACTAACTCAGGATGATGGGCATGGATTTCAGCAAATATGGCCTCAGCGGGGATAAACATGAGAGCGCCATCAGAGGTTTCCGGAGGATGTATGTATTTCTCGCTGATATCTTGGATATGCTTTTTAATGTCTTGTTTGAAGGCGCGTTGTACTTCTATTTTGTTATGAACTTCCTGGGTAATGTCGGTTAGCTTTCGATAATTTTCAAGCGGGAATTTGGAGTCGATTATAATAGTGCCCGATGGCTGAGGCAAAAATAACGCGCAATCTGCTCTAAGGCCATTCGATAGGCTATATTGAAGTTGGTAGCAGTTTTCTGGCAAAACATTCTCTATTAATGCTTTAAGTTGAATTTCGCCAAATACGCCACGAGTCCGTTTATCATGTAAGATTTGTTGCAGGCTGACAACATTTTCTGAAAGATCGGTAATCTTTTTTTGTGCATCATCAATAATGGCTAAGCGTTTTATGATGTTGGTAAATGTTTCATTGGTTTTTTCAAATCCTCGGGTTAAGTGTGTTTCCATGCTCTTATTGATGTCAATCATATGCCTTTCAGTTGCACTCGTGAGCGTTTGGAATTGGGATTGAAGTTGTTGGGTTGAATGTGACAAAACTTCATGTAGTTGCTTGTGTTGTTGGGCATAGTTGTCGGCCATGGCGCGCTGCAATGTATGAGTGCTGGATTCTTGTTGCGCTTGTAGGCTATGCATAAGATTTTGTATTGCGGTACTTTGCAAATTTTGACTTTTTATATTGGTATCGAATAGTTGTTGTATATGATTATTATACTGTTCTTTAACTTGAGCCATTTCTGATTGTAGTTTAGATTCAATTTGTTGCAGGTTATTGGAGAAGCTGGGCTCCATAATATTGGGCAGGTGCTTTAATTTGAGCAAAAGCCATATTGTGAGACTTATATTAAGAATTGCGCCAATAGTGAGAATGAGGTTGATATCCATTTTTATTTTTCTTAACTTAGGAGGTGATAGCGGTTACACATATTAGAGCAAATTCTACCACCAGAGAAAGAAAATATGAAGCTACTGTGAAAGTAGGTTAACTTTTGTTTCACCTTCAGACTCTATAAGCTTTTTGAGTTGCTTGAGGGCTTCTGCTTGTATTTGGCGGACGCGTTCACGAGTCACACCTACTTCAAACCCAGTTTGATCTAGGGTTTTGGGTTCCGTGCCCAGTAGCCCAAAACGACAAATGAGTACATTTTTATGCTTAGGCGAAAGTTTATCTAACCATTGGGTAATATGCTCTGAAATATTAAGCGCAGAGTAAATGTAGCTTGGATCGTCTGTGCGTTTGGCTTGAACATTACTCAATGCGGTGTTTTCTGCACCATCTATTCCAGAGGTATCAATAGACAATGTTTTTTCACTTAAGGTTAATACGTGTTCAATTGCTTTTTGAGTTTGTGAACTTGCCTCTGCCAACTCTTGTATGTTGGGTTCATGATCAAGTGTTCTACTTAAGTCCCGTCTTAATCGATAAAAAGAATTCATTTTCTTAACAACATGCACAGGGATTCGAACGGTTCTGGATTGGTTCATAATGGCTCGTTCAATATTTTGCTGTATCCACCATGCACTATAGGTGCTGAACCTAAATCCTTTTTCAGGGTCAAATTTTTCTACAGCGTGCATTAATCCCAGGTTACCTTCTTCGATCAAATCAAGTAAATGCAAATCACTGCGTAAGTAGCGTCTTGCAATTTTCACCACAAGCCTTAGGTTTGATTCAATCATTTTGTGCCTAGCAAACTCATGTCCTTGCTTGGCTTGCCTTGCGTAGTATAACTCTTCTTCTTTTGTTAACAATGGAAATCGACGGATATCTTTCAGGTACTGATCGACGATATTAGTTGATTTAACATCTTCATCATTAGCGGAACAGGGTGCAGCCCTTTCTTTTTTAGCATTAGAACGAGCTCTAAAATCTTTTTGCTCGTGGCAGTTTTCGGACTGGGCATAAGTATTCCACTTATTATACATGTTACGGCACCTTAGAAATAACAATTGATTTTAAAAAACACAGAGAACTGCTATTAATATCAGCTTTACTTTGTTTTTCTTTAGTTTTTTGGAATGCTACTGCATTCAAGTTTTGTATCGGTGCACACGCAATAAAACTTTATTATTTATTGTCTATGGGTTTTTGATTTGAGAATATATTTATAGAATTAAATTGATAGCGTTATTAGGGCCTGTTGACAATTCGCTGCGCAACGCCTACGTGCCGTGGCTTGTCCACGGCATCCAGGCATTTAAATTTCTAAATCAGCGCTTTTAGCTGTAATGTGGTTACCAATATAAAAAGTCTCAGATATAATAAGATAAATTACTTCAAGGAAGTGTCATGAAGTCATACTATGTTTATATTTTAGCGAGCCAGAGAAACGGGACACTTTACGTGGGTTCTATAAGCGATCTTACAAGAAGAGTTTGGGCACATAAAAATAAGGTGATTCGTGGGTTTACTGAAAAATACAATGTAAATCAGCTTGTATATTATGAGGTTCATGAAATGTATGTTGAGGCTGCAAGGCGCGAAAAACGCTTTAAAAATTGATGTAGAAAATGGAAGTTGAACTTAATAGAAGAGTTTAATCCCACTTGGCGTGACCTATACCAAGAAATCTGCTCTTAATAGCTGGATGCCGTGGACAAGCCACGGCACGTAGACGTTGTGCGGTGCAACGAATTGTCAACAGACCCTAGGTGTTTTGAGGACATCCCTGGTAAGTATTACAACTAAAGTTATCAGAGCTATACGGACGCTCCTGTATAAGTTCCTCTAATAAGTTTTTCAACTTGAAATTCAGGTATGACTCTAAGCTTGCTTCATTCGCTGGGGAATGTAAGTATATTGAAGATATTGTCTCTGATAGGGAATTTTATTTTGAATCAACTTATTTTGAAGTACAACGTACTATTGCTGACACTGGCGGTACTGTTTAGCCCATGGGTTGTAGGCAAGGAATCTACTGGAGACACGCTTAAAATAATCAAAGAAAGAGGGCATCTTATTTGTGGCGTATCTCAAGGCTTGCCTGGCTTCTCCAATACGGATGATCAGGGGCAATGGCAGGGCTTGGATGTGGATTTTTGTCGCGGTGTGGCAGCGGCTGTTTTTGCAGATAAAAACAAAGTTAAATTTATACCATTATCAGCAAAAGAGCGTTTTACGGCATTGCAATCGGGTGAGATTGATATATTAGCTAGAAACACAACCTGGACATTTATTCGGGATGCAACACTAGGGTTAGATTTTATTGGTGTTTTTTATTATGATGGCCAAGGTTTTATGGTCAAGAAAGATTTAGGTGTTAAAAGTGTCAATGAGCTCGGTGGTGCTATTATTTGCACAAATGCCGGGACAACAACAGAGCTTAATATTGCGGATTATTTTCAAACCCACGGGTTAAAATATCAAATCGTGACTTTTGAAAAAAGTGATGAGACAGTAACAGCCTATGAAGCAGGGCGCTGCGATGTGTTTTCCACTGACAAGTCCGGTCTTTACTCATATGGTTTACAGCTGAAGAATAAAAAAGATCATGTGATCTTACCAGAAATTATTTCTAAAGAGCCATTAGGCCCCGTGGTGCGTCAAGGGGACGATCAATGGGCGAATATTGTTCGATGGACTCTATTCTCATTGATAAATGCGGAAGAATTGAAACTGACCCAAGCCAATATTAAAGAAAAGTTAAATAGTCAAAATCCTAATATTCAACGCTTTGTTGGCTCTCAAGGTGCTTTTGGGCAGAAGATTGGTCTATCTAATGACTGGGCTTACCAAATTATTCTTCAAGTTGGGAATTATAATGATATTTTTGATCGTAATTTAGGGACACAGACACCTCTTAAAGTTGAGCGGGGAATGAACCGTCTTTGGACTGAGGGTGGGATATTATATGCGCCACCACTTAGATAATATTATTTTCACTTCTCAATATCATCCATACTCTATTTCCTTCCAGTGGGGGGAATGTATCCTATGATAAAAAAAGAACCTTTCTGGGACAATGAAAACTTTAGGCTGCAGTTAGCGCAATGTGTTGTGTTTATCTGTGTGGCATATTTGTTTTACAGCTTGTACAGCAATTTACAACATAATCTTAATTCCCGTGGCATTACTTCTGGCTTTGAATTTTTAAATGATACTGCTGGTTTTAATATTATAATGCATTTAATTGACTATAATGAGCGGTCTACTTATTTGCGTACATTTTTGGTTGGTTTGTTAAACACACTGCTTGTATCCAGCATTGGCATTGTGATCGCCACTATACTGGGGGTGATTATAGGGGTTGCTCGCGTGTCTCATAATTGGCTATGGTCCAAGTTAGCTCTAGTGTACGTAGAAGCTTTGAGAAATATCCCGTTATTGCTTCAAATATTTTTTTGGTATTTTGTTGTGCTGCGAGCGGCACCGCATCCTAAGCAAGCAGTCAACTTTGGCGATGTTATCTATATCACGAATAGAGGTATTTATCTTCCGAAGCCTGAAGCCCTGGCTATCTTTGCTTTAGTTATTTTTGTTTTTTTAACCTATTGGGTTCTTAGTTTTATCGCAAAACAATTACTAAAAAGACATTCACCCGAGTCCATTGGTATTCGTCGAATATATCATTGCCAGCAATTTTTATTGGGATTATGTGGTGTGGGTATGATTGGGATATTGTGGCAAACAAATTGGAACATACCTGAGCTTCGAGGCTTTAACTTTCAAGGTGGTTTTGTTCTTATACCAGAGTTTTTAGCTTTGTTGTTTGCTTTGAGTCTATATACTGCTGCGTTTATTGCCGAAATTGTTCGTTCTGGTATTTTGGCTATTCCTAAAGGACAGTGGGAAGCTGCAAAAGCGTTAGGCTTAAATGCCAGGCAAGTTATGAAATTAGTGATTTTACCCCAGGCAACTAAAGTTATTCTACCACCCTTAACAAACCAATATTTGAACTTGTCTAAAAACTCATCTTTGGCAGCGGCAGTGGCCTACCCAGATTTAATCTCAGTATTTGCGGGTACGGTTTTAAATCAAACCGGGCAGGCGATAGAAATTATTGGCATGACAATGGCGGTCTATTTAACGATAAGTTTAAGTATTTCTTTTGTTATGTTTTTATATGAAAAGAAAACCAATTGGGGATGATCTGACTTGAAAGACAAAAGCCGACAAATTTATTGGTGGTGTAAAGAAAATTTATTTGCAACCTATTTTCAAGGCCTCTTGTCTATTCTTGGCATATATCTGATTGCTTGGTTAGTATGGCAATTTTTGATTTGGGGCATTTTTGACGCGACTTTTGTGGGCAAAGATATCAGCAGTTGCGAACGGCCAGGTGCTTGCTGGGCGATGGTGACAGCTCGCTGGGAGCAATTTATATACGGTTTTTATCCTGAAGGATCCCGCTGGCGAGTTAACCTGTCATGTATTTTATTTTTTGTTACGTTTCTAATTATTGCTTTTTCTAAGATAAGTACCAAATTAAAATTTGTTGTGTTGATTGTTAATTTATTCGTAATCACTAGTTTGTTAATGGGGGGGTACTGGGGATTAGACGTTGTAAAAACCGAAGAATGGGGCGGTTTGTTTTTAACTTTGGTTTTAGCGTTTGGTGGTATTATAGCCGCGTTCCCAATTGCACTACTTCTTGCATTAGGACGTCAGTCTGAGTTAAAAATTATCAAAACATTATGTGTGGTTTTTATTGAGACAGTACGTGGCGTACCCTTAATTTCAGTTTTATTTATGGCCTCATTTATGTTGCCATTATTCTTGCCCGAGGGCATTAACTTCGACAAGTTACTGAGAGCTATGGTTGGCATTACTTTATTCCAAGCCGCCTATTTGGCCGAAGTCATTCGAGGTGGATTAAATGCTTTGTCTAAGGGACAGTTTGAAGCTAGTGTTGCAATTGGTTTAAATTATTGGCAAATGATGCGTTTAATCATATTGCCGCAGGCTTTGCGTCTGATGATACCGGGGATTGTGAATACATTTATTGCATTGTTTAAAGATACAACATTAGTTTTGATTATTGGTTTATTTGATTTTTTAGGTATTGTTCAATCAGCCATCACAGATCCAAAGTGGATTGGCAGTGCATTAGAAGCATATGTATTTTGTGCGATAGTGTATTGGGTTTTTTGTTATAGTATGTCAGCCTACAGCCAACATCTTGAGAAAAAGTTAAAAGTGAGTCGATGATGCATTTAGAAGAGGAAGAACAATGGGCGATTGATATTCGTCATTTGCATAAATGGTACCAGGACTTTCACGTGTTAAAAGATATCAACCTGAAAGTAAAGCGAGGCGGAAAGGTTGTTATTTGTGGACCTTCTGGTTCGGGGAAATCCACTTTGATTCGTTGTATCAATCGCTTGGAAAAGCATCAAAAAGGTGACATTCATGTATTGGGACTAGAAGTTGCCAATAATGTTAAGGCACTAAGCCAATTACACCAACGTGTCGGTATGGTTTTTCAGCAATTTAACTTATTCCCTCACTTGACCATTCTTGAAAATATCATGCTAGCGCCTGTGCATGTACAGAAAAAATCACCGCAAGCAGTCAAAGCATTAGCCATGCAATATTTAGAGCGTGTCAAAATACCAGAGCAAGCAAAAAAATATCCTAGTGAATTATCAGGTGGTCAACAACAAAGGGTGGCGATTGCCCGGTCGCTTTGTATGCAGCCAGAAATAATGCTTTTTGATGAGCCTACGTCGGCGCTAGATCCTGAAATGATCAAAGAAGTACTTGATGTCATGACTGATTTGGCTGTAGAAGGTATGACTATGATCTGTGTGACCCATGAGATGGGGTTTGCCAAAAGTGTCGCGGATGAGATATTGTTTATGGCGGATGGGGAAATCGTTGAGAAAGCCCCGCCAGGGGAGTTTTTTAATCATCCAAAACATGAGCGTACCAAGTTGTTTTTAAGTCAAATTATAGCGCATTAAGCTTAATACAGAGCAGCTACACTGTTAGTTGGCTAACAGCTGTGCTACCATCCGCCCATTTATATACAAAATTAATGATATTTAACTGCAAAATTAGAGAGTCAGCATGGTTTCTAAAGTGAATAAATCTAAAGAGAACGCCCCGACTAATACGGAAAAAAAACAGCCGGTTCTTGATCGGGTTTATACCTGGGAAGACGATAATATTGATGACATTTTTGAAGCCAAAAATACGACTATGGTCGATGATAGCCTCGAAGGAGTTTATTCTACGGCTGCTATAGCAGAGTTAGATGATAATGAAGATAGCTCGATTTTGGCATTTAATGAATTAGCAGCCGCCTCAGACGAACCAGAGGCAGCGTCAAAAAGTGACAAATTACAAGCATGGATAGAGAGCATTGAAGATTTATATGGTGAGCCTGAAGCAAATTCAGTACAAAATTCTGGTTCTCAAGCTGTTCTTCATATTAACCATAAATTCCCTTTGCATTATTTAGCGGCGCATGGGGATATTACAAACTTAACGCTTTTACTTGAAAACTCATATATCGACACAAGAGATACCTTAGATAGTACGCCTTTGCATGTGGCTATATTAAGCAACCAGCAAGCTGTCGTTGAGTTGCTAGTAGATAACGGTGCTAATATTAATGCTTTGGCTTACGATGGCTATAGTCCTCTAATGTTAGCCATTAAAAAGCAGCACCTTGATACTGTCGATTACTTATTATCAAATGATGACATTCAGATTGAGTCAGGGGAACTGTGGTTAACATTTGAATTATTAATGGAAGCGGTTGAAAATTCTGATGGCAACGAAACGAGTGCACTACAACATATTTTAAGTATAGTAGAACGAATGGCTGCATTAATGGAAGTCGCTATTTTTGAAGATGAAGATTATCATCCCGTCACTGGTGAATTGGTCATTGATTCTATTCCTATTTCTTTAGGGTTAGAAATGCAAGCTGTTAATATTAAAAATCCTCTTATTAGAGATATGATGTTACAAACAGTCAAAAATATTCAAGCTTTTGATCATAGCCATGAACCCTATGTTCAAACAAAACTATTAACCCATATGTTCGCTGTAGAAGGTAACTTTGAGCTTGCGCATTCAAATGTAAATAACTTAGGCAGTTATCATCTTACATCAATAGAAGCCGAAGGTTTTGTCGGCGCTTATACGGTTCCAGCTGCTCAGAAATATCTTGAGCAATATCTAGAAACAAAACAACATGACTTAAGTCCAGAGCAAGCAATAAGCTTTAACCACCTAAAGCTCGTTTTATCAGAAGCATCTACTTTAACCCAAGCCTCTCGAAGTGATGATTTGATTCAACATTTATTTGAGCAATTCCAGCAAGGTGAGATACTTTTCATCCCCACAGGCTGGGAAGGTCATTTTGTTGTTAATATTATCGATGCTAAAAATGGTTATTTTATTACCTCAAATACAGGGCAGGCTTATGATAACTTTGAATCGGGCTCCATTGTTTATAAGATGCACCACCCTGAGAAAATCACACCAGAAAATATAGAACAAATAGCGAACAATGAAGATCGCTTTGCTTTAGAATACGAGTTTTTCTATGAGCTCGGTCTGGAGGAGATAGCGGTATTGCCAGCATCCCATCAAACTGTAGGAAATTGCGCCTGGAGAAGTGTTGAAGTGGCAGTGGAAGCTTTCACTTATTTAGACTTATTAGAACGTGGCTATGATGCCAGTAACGCGTCTGAGCTAGCACAACAGTGGTATCAAGATTGGTTTGATTTTACAAAGGAAAGCCATTTGGTAGATTATCTTACAAGCAATGAAAATATCGATATTAATTTATTGGGCAATCTGCTGGTACAAGGCCACCCAAGCTTGTTTCACATTGAACTAGAGCCAGAGTTGGATTTTGATTTTGACTTCGATTTTGCTGCTGATAGTAGTGTCAATGGCAGTGGTAACTTAAATATTCCTGTGTCCGCACATGAACTGCACACCGCTAATCTTATTATCCAAGCATTAGCTCAGCCCCAGTATGCTGATGATGTTGGGGGCTTATTGGAAAATTTCTCAGCGGCAAAGTCAGAGTTAATCTCTTTATTCTCCACTTACAATTTGGCGATAAGTAAAAATTCCAACCTGGAAGCAACAGTAGAGAACTTTGAGCCGTCTCTTAGCATGAATACAGAGAGTACAACAATTCAGCTGGATGATGTTGTACAGCAGGATGATTTATTTCAAGACGACAATACATCTGACGCATGCGCTATTGTCCATGAGGTTGATATCTTACCAATTACGCCGGCTACGATTTATGAACAACCAGTCGAGTCCCATGCATTAATAGAAGTGTATTGAGATGTAAGTGGTGTGTAGAGCGCCCCTTGCTGTCGCATTGCAACATATTGTTTTGTTGTGGTAAAATTGCGCCGTCTTTACTAAATCAATGTGGGTATATGGATGTTAAATGGCGCACAAAATAAATCAAAAAAAGATGGTATTCATCAATTTTTAAAATCCTTTCCTTGGTGGTATAGCTTGGTCAAGTGGCTTGTACCAATTGCTGTGGGTGCGACCTCTGCCTTACTGATTGGTGGTGTGACAACCGGCATGATTGGATTGCCTGCTTTTTTATCGGGTTTAGGAGCTTTGCCAGTTTTATATGCCAATATTAGCGCGTTTGGCGCTTTCTCTTTATTAGGTATCTCAATGATAACGGTTGCGACCATCACGGGCGGTGCTGCAGGATTTATGACTCGAATTGCTTTATTCCCGTTGGTGGAGACTATGGCGCATGAAAATTTTAAAGCGGTTGGAATATTCCAAGCTTTAACCCTCAATGATCAAGAGAAAAGATTTACTAATTTGAGAGCAGAATATGATGGTGCTCTGGTTGAACTAGACACTGAAAATAAGCGGCTTAAGCAAGAAGTATACGAGCTTACAAAGCCAAGTGCTACAGACCCTGTGTTGTTAAGTGGTGCGGCGAAATATACTCGTGAAGCAGAAATAAGCCCTTCAAGCTCAAATGATGAGTTGGGTGCTACCCCCAAAGCTGCAGCAGACACCGTAGATACTCGACTTAAACATTCTTAACAATTCGTTTTTATATTTTTCCCTCTCTTTAAAATAGTAAAGGGGGGGCTCACACTGTCTCTTCAAGTTGTTTTAGTTTTGAGCGTAAAATTTTATTTTCTTTGCGTAAAAACTCATTGGATTTTAGTAGCCTGTCAAATTGCTTGGCATAATGTAAACTGATATCAATAATTTGATTTGTCAGATCTAATTGAGCTTTGTTGGACATAGAAGATGAATCAGACGTCGTTTGTAAAGGCTCATGTTCTTGTGTCGTACCTGTTGTAGATTTACTTTTTGTTTGGGGATTTGGAGAGTGATATTGTTTCCAAGTTGTGAGATAGCGCCTGATGTCAGAGTTGCTTCCTCGCTTATAGCCCGAATTAACAAGTTGTTCACCTATGGCATAATAGGTTAAGTTTTTACTTTTAGATTTTAGATAGTCGCAGGCTTCCCAAACTTCTTTTTCCTTTCTCGTTCTTGCATTCATCCGACTTACAAGTCTGTTTGTTTTCAATTTAATGCCCTCCAAGTCAAAGAAACACAATCCATATCTTATTTTATAACATGTTCTCAAAATTAGGGCAAAGTTACAGTTTTAAGTTGCGCTAAAGCGCTGGCCAATAGAGACAATATTGAGTTTTTGTGATATTGTTTTCGCAAACAAAGCTATCCAGCTAATCAAGTAACTCATTTTATTGTGGGAGCAATACCAGATGAATGCAGCAAATAAACGTCATGCCACAATAGGCGTTAATGTTGGGGGGGTACAAATTGGCGGCGGAGCACCTATCGTTGTTCAGTCAATGACCAATACAGATACAGCGGACATTGATGCGACGGTTCAGCAGTGTTTTGAACTATGGAAGGCTGGTTCTGAGTTAGTTCGTATTACCGTCAATAATAAAGAAGCGGCCCAAGCTGTGCCTGTAATTCGAGATAGGTTGGTCAAATTAGGCTGGGATGCTCCAGTCCTTGTGGGTGACTTTCATTATATTGGTCACACATTGTTGACAGAATATCCCGAATGCGCAAAAGCATTGGCAAAATATAGAATAAATCCAGGGAATGTGGGTTTTGGTAAGAAGCATGACGCTAATTTTGCCACTATGATAGCAGTCGCCATTAAGTACGATAAACCAGTTCGGATCGGCGTAAATTGGGGCAGTTTAGATCAATCTTTGGTTGTGGCTTTGATGGATGAAAATGCGAAGTTAGCACAACCTAAATCGACAGAAGAAATCACGCGCGAAGCTTTAATCATTTCTGCGTTGACCAGCGCTGAAAAAGCAGTCGAGTTAGGCATGAAGCCAAATAAAATTATTTTGGCGTGTAAAGTGAGTCGGGTACAGGATTTGGTGAAGCTTTATACTGAACTGGCGCGTCGTTGTGATTACGCTTTGCACCTAGGTTTGACCGAAGCAGGCATGGGCAGTAAGGGAATTGCGGCCACTTCTGCCGCTTTTGCTATATTATTGCAACAAGGTATAGGGGATACAATTCGCGCCTCGTTAACACCAGAGCCAGGTGGTGATAGAAGGCAGGAAGTGCAACTATGCCAAGAAATTTTACAATCTTTAGAGCTGCGTGCTTTTTCTCCAATGGTCACAGCTTGTCCTGGATGCGGGCGTACTACAAGCCAAGTATTTCAAAAGCTAGCACAATCTATTCAAAGCTTTATCCGAGAGCAAATGCCCAGTTGGAAAATATCGTATCCTGGGGTTGAAAACTTACAAATTGCGGTGATGGGTTGTATTGTGAATGGTCCAGGAGAGAGCAAACACTCTGATATCGGTATTAGTTTACCGGGTACAGGAGAAGCGCCCGCTGCGCCCGTATTCGTGGACGGCAAGAAGTTTAAAATATTAAGAGGGGATAATATTGCTGAGGAATTTCAGCAAATTGTGGTGAATTATATTGAAAATAGATTTGGCTCTACAGCTTAATAGAAACAAACAATCAATAAGGATGCCATCGTAAGCGTAATATCCTTGGTGTGTGCCCTTATTGATTTATAAATTGCCTATTATTTAGACGACCCGCCAGTTATAACCTGTCAAAAAGCCCCACTTGTCCCATTTAAAATCTCCTAGTAGCATAGATGTTAGTTTTTCTTCAGCTTGATAGACAAATGCGACTAAAATCTAAAATTTTTAATAAATATTTATTGCCTGGTTTTGTTTTTCAATCCGTCATTATGGCGGGAGGGTATGCGACGGGGCGCGAAATTGTCGAGTTTTTTTTGACCCTGGGTCCACGTAGTGGCTTACTGGCTATGTTGATATCTGCATTAGTTTGGTCAATTGTTTGTTTGCTCACGTTTGAGTTTGCACGTTACTTTAAAGCATATGATTATAGAACGTTCTTTAAAAAATTATTAGGGAATGGTTGGATATTATTTGAGATGAGTTACTTGGCTGTAATTATTATAGTTTTATCAGTTATAGCAGCGTCAAGTGGCAATATTATAAGTATGACATTGGGGTTACCCTATAATGTAGGTGTTGTAGGACTTGTTGTTTATGTTTGTTTTATGGTCTTTAAAGGGACGCGTGCCATAGAGATTATGATGTCTTTTTGGTCTATCATGCTGTACCTCGTTTACTTTGTTTTTTTGACAGCTTGCATTATAAATTATGGACCCCAAATAAAAACAACTTTTCAATCTGTACCCAATGAAGGGGGTTGGTTATTAAACGGCATACGATATGCTGGATATAATTTAGGGTTGATTCCAGCCGTATTATTTTCCTTAACTTATATTCAGACGCGTAAAGAGGCGGTTACAGCGGGGATTATGGCCGGCGTAGTTGCTATTATTCCAGGGATATTTTTCTTTATTGCCATGCTGGGACAATATCCTGCTGTAGTAGAACAAGAAATCCCTTCTACTTTTATTTTGCAGCAGATTGGATCACCGCCATTAACGCTAATATTTCATGTTATTTTATTTGGGACTTTGATTGAAACAGGGACAGGGTTAATACATGCGTTAAATGAAAGAGCAAGATTTTATTGGCAGGAGAAAGGATTAACAATGCCTTCAAAAGTACGACCTATCGTTGCTTTTGTTTGTTTAACACTAGCGGCGTTGATAGCCCAGTTTGGATTAAGTCCATTGATTGCTAAAGGTTATGGCACTCTGACATGGGTGATTATTTTGGTTTATGTCTTGCCCATAATGTCTGTTGGTCTTTATAAGCTATCAACTAGATAGGTGGATCTTTCCTGCATAACGAGTTTTGAACTTTGTTATTCATCATGCAAGCCAAAGCAAAGGTAATTAACTTATATGCTATGTTTTAGTAACTTGCTAAGTAGTTGGCTTGCAACTGCCTCATGATTCAGTGACATTTACCTGCCTCAAATACTGAGGTAAAATTATTTTATAGAGCCTACACAACCTATTAAAACCAGGGTTTAAAATAGTAAGGGATACAGCTTGCAAGAAAAGATGGATTCGGTATCGATAGAAGTTGCATGGCTCAGAAATAAAAGATTTGATATCACCTTTATTGTTGGGGTTACGTTGCTTGCCTTGGGGTCAGGTGCCTTAGTAGTGGCTGAGCCTAGTTTGTTCCCGCTCATATTATTATTGGACCTATGGTTTTTGGGCTATCACCACGTTATTTCAACATTTACTCGACTTTGTTTTGACAGGCAAAGTATCAAACAGAATCATTTTTTCTTATTTTATTTGCCTATTATTATTTTAGTCAGCGTTGTGTCGTTGGTGACGTTTATTGGAATATGGACTATTCCCACTTTATATCTTTATTGGCAGTGGTTTCACTACACTAGGCAAAGTTACGGGGTGGGTCAAGCATATAAGAGAAAATCCAAACAAACATGGAATGAAAATGAATGGGCCAGTAAATTTGCGGTATATCTTTTGCCTTTGTGGGGCATTTTGTATCGCTCTTATCAGGCCCCTGAAAAATTTTTATTTATGGATATAAAAGTGATTCCAGTGTCTGCCCTGGTAGTAGATATCGTCGGAATTATGGCCATGGTATCAATATGTGTGTGGGGCCTCATGCGCTTAAATACTTGGCGTAAATCAAAGCTGCCTTTAGCACATACACTTTATATGTTTTCTCATTTTACCATATTTTATGTTGGCTATATTTATATAGAGGATATTACTTATGGGTGGTTAGTGATTAATGTGTGGCACAATGCACAATATATTTTATTTGTCTGGCTGTTCAATAATAATCGCTTTAAATCTGGTATTGATTCAAAATCATATTTTTTATCTGCGATTAGTCAAACAGCAAATATGAAATATTATTTTTTAGCGTGTCTTGGTATTTCTACATTGTTATATTTTAGCATTAAAAGCTCTATTTCATTAATTGATACAGCTATTTTACCGTTAGGGCTAATTGTTTTTCAAACCATTAATTTTCATCACTATGTCGTAGATGGTTTTATTTGGAAAATGCGTAAAAAACCATTGCAAAAAATCCTGGCAATAAATGAGAGTGAAAATCATTAAAACACAAGCGGTTATCAATTACTTTAAAATCAGCCGCCATAGCGGACATTTCCCAGAGTTAGATGGCCTGCGTGGTATCGCTGTATTGTTAGTATTGTTAAGACATACCTCCAATCCGTTTTTTGTAGATGCAAATTTCTTCCAGTCTGAATGGCATGTCTTCCACTTTATTAGAAATGGCACTGTAGGTGTTGATTTATTTTTTGTATTAAGTGGATTCTTGATAACCAGCAGTATTTTGCGTCTTAGGGATAAAGGCAGAAATATATATATCCCCATATATTTAGCTAAGCGTGCACTTAGAATTATACCAGCCTATTATTTCGTGTTATTTTTTGTTGTGGCAGGCGGTGTCCCATTTTATAGCTTACATACCCAATATGATATGTCACTGATACTGCGTACTTTCTATCATGCAATTTTTATGCAAGATTATATGGGTAATAATATTGTCGTTACATTTTGGTCGTTGGGAGTAGAGGAGAAGTTCTACTTACTTATACCTTTTGTGTTGATGTTACTCTGTAAATTTAAGAGTAATAAAGTAATATATTTTGGAACAAGCATATTAATATTGTTAGGCCCATTATTGCGTTTTCTGGCTCATGTTGCTTATCCTGAGATGGGGTATTCCCAATCATATTTATCAAATTTATATATGCCATTATTTTATTATCCATTCCATACTTGTTTAGATCCTTTATTTATAGGGGTATTATGTGCATTTATATATCGCAGTTCTGGTAGTGTAAGCTGGTGTAAAAATGAAAAAATAATGAACTCATTATTTTGGGTTAGTATTGCTTTATTATTTCTACTTTTAACTCAGAGTGTGATGTTTAGTAAAATTACGGTCTTTGATAAGGTATGGCAGCGATTTATTGTCTCAGTTTGTTTTGGCAGTGTTATGCTCAGTTTGATATTGGGTTTTGGTACTATAAAAATATTTCAAAGTAAAGTGTTATTATTTTTTGCCGTGATATCGTATAGTTTATACTTGGTGCATATGCCTTTGCAGCCTATGTTGCTTGAAACATTAGAATATCTTATCAAATTTAGTCAATTAAGTATCACTTCCAAAATACTTATTTTTTACCCAACATTTTTCGTCTTATCAATTATTATAGCTTTAGTGGTTTATTATGTTATTGAAAAACCATTTTTAGTTCTCAAAGATAGATTTTAACCTTATGAAAGTCAAGGTTTAATCCTTTTGAAATGAAGTTCTGAGAACATTTGTTGGAAGGTGGTACTCAAGTCTTCATAACAAGACAAAATATCATAGTCGCTTTTGTATTTTATTATTTCATTTTCATCTCTAGATGACATTTCTACAACCATGGCAAGTTTTATTAAGCTTGCTCTGGCTGTTTTCGTATCAATTTCTATATTATCTTCATTTAGCCTGAACTTGTATAAAGTTCTTTCTCCGGCATAATCTATCAGTAGGTGGGCTGTTGGGCTTGTGCTGTCTGAAGGCTCTACGATAAAATCAAACTCAGCCGTATTCTCGTTTATTTTCGCATTAAAGATACCAAAAACTTCTTTTGATATATCTGTCAATAAAGCATCTTTCACAACGGTAAGATTCGTATCCGTGTCTGTTTGTATAGATACATCACCTTTAATTGTATTCTGTGTCGGCACAACGCGTGTTGCTGATGGCGCATACTCAGTGCTCTCAGCGGTCGTAAATCCTGATTGTGTTACCTTTGTTTGTGCCTTTAATTTTCGTAAGGGGTCAAATTTTTCTTTGTGTAGATTATTGGCCCACATGAGCGTAACAGGTTTATTTTTAGTGGGCTTATCAGACATGTAATTACACCTTTTATACTGACGTTAAGTAATATGTGAGTATATTAAAAGTTTAGAGTTGCAAGATTTATAATTAGTTCCATTTATAGCTCTCGCTAAAAATTATATTACTTTTAAAAGGTTAAATTGGGTGGGGGTTACATACATTAATTTACTTCAAAATGGTGTATTGGGTTGTCTTACAGCCTAAGTCCCAAAGATTTGTTTGAAAATGCCTTTTATTACTTCTAAATCTCAAAAATAGGCTAATAAAATGATATTAGGTTTTTTTATAGTAAATCAAAATTTTATCTGTGTTTTTTTGTTGGAGTATCTGGTGTTTTTTGATTCTCCGCGGCTGCCTGTTGGAGATATTTATGAACTTTGTCTGTAGAAACTTTTCGCTTAGCAGCAGATTTTTCCTGTGGCGGTTGTGCTTTAGCTTCCTTTGTTAGCAACTCCTGTGCTGTGCTTTGTCTTGATGAAGTCGCAGCAGAGGGCGCTTGTGTTTGTTGTTTGTTATTTTTTGACTTTGAATAATGTTGTATTGCGCTAATACCTTCTTGGGACATGCCGGCTTCCTTTAATACCTTAATCATTTCTCTTTTATCTTGTCCAGGTGTTAATGCTTTTGCTGCCCGCTTAAGGTAATATGTTTCCTTTCCTTGAATTTGAGATCCTTCTTTTAAGTCTGTTGCGATGTTAATAAATTTAGTAATGTTTTTATTGGGTGGATATTTGACTTCCATCATTTTCTTTGCAATATCTGTATCTTTAAATCCTAGATTATTCAGTTCGTTTAATATTTCTCGTGTGAGTTCAATTTTGTTTTGATTGTTTTGAGAAGACTTGTATCGTAGAAAGTTAAATAGAGGGTCAAGTATTTTTTCATCTTTTGGGGATTGGCTTTTAAAATGGGCAATATGGTCTTTTATTGTTTCTGTTCTATCAAAAGTACTAAATTTTTGATAAAGTTTTCTGCAGTCAATATTTTTATATTTTTGTTGGTTTTCAGGATCTTCAGTCAGTGCCAGCATGACAGCTTCAAATGCCCTTTTATTGTTGGTGTACGAGCAATTGCCTTGTTTTTGTCCATGTAGCTTTTTTCTATCAATTAAGACAGGATTGAGCTCGGTAATTTCAGGGAGGCCCAGATTTTCATATTTCGTATTGTTTTGACCATTCTCATATCTTACTTTTGTACTGAGAGATGAAATAAGTGTGCTCAAAGAATCACGATGGGGTAGTAGCCATTTGTTTTGTGCTTCAAGCGAGTTTTTCTGTTTTTTTAAATCATTTAAGTTATTATTTTTTTCTTTGGTTAAATTGTCATCTGTTTCAAGCGTCGAGATGGCATTAGAAAGTATTTTTATTTGGCTTAAATTCTTTTCGATTATATCTTGATTTTGATTAATTTGATTGATGTCTAAATTAATTTTATAAGTCTCAATTCCAGGGAATTTTGTACAGCCACTGTCTTTATTGCAAAAATATAATTTATCTTTATATAGTACAGCTGAGGCAAAATGATCTTCATAAATACAAGGGATCATCACAGGTTCTCCGTTGAGGTATCTATCAGCTTGGGCGCTATAATCATTAGTTGCACGGCTTATGCTGGCTTGATCAAAAGCAAGAGCCGATGATGTCATTAACGCAATATCTTCAGTGCTATATCGACTATCTAATTCTGATACACTGTCCACATATTTTTTTGCTTGAGAAGCTAGCCTTGGGAGGGTATGGTCCACGCTAAACTGTTCGTATGTTATGACATTATTTTGTCCATTCTCAAACTTGCCTCTTAAGCCTAGGCAATGGCCTATCGTTTTCATTTTATTGTAGTTGTCAATCTCACGGTCACAGCTTGATATAAAATCTAACCTTTTTTCTACTAATGATATTACCTGAGTCTTATCCGGCGTTGTTTTTTTTATTTCTGTTGGAATGTTATTAATAAATTTTTCTAGGTCTTCAACAGTTACTTTTTCATTTGATAAAAGCGCTTCTAGCTTCATGTTTTGTAATCTATAGATGGCCGCTTTATCATTTAAGTTTTTTTGATCGACAAATATATCATCTCGAAAGGCTGCTAAGATAGGTTTCTTAAAAAGCTCTTTTTTAATGGATGTTAAAATAGGCTGGTTCCCTTTTTTTGTCGTGGATTCATGCATTTCAATAATGAGATCTTTTTGTTGACCTTTTAGTAAAGTTTCAGTTACATATCCAAACATCATATTGGCTGGATTCATGGTTTTAAGATAGGCTGGAATTTTAGACTTATCATTTAGGGAGGGTGTTTCAAAAAAAACATCTGAATAGCCACATTCGACTAATGTACTTAGCCGTTCAACCATTCTGTTTGCTGCGGATGTATTTTTAGATTGTTCTAATGATCTTGAAATTTCCACCATAAAAAAAGCAATATTTTTTGTTACAGGAAAAGGGGGGCGTGTATTGATGTCTTTTTTGACGCCATCCAGAGACATCAAGCTATCTAATAATTCTTCAGTCGTGTCTTCATTATAGCTTATGGATGCATGATGAATAATGCACAAGCCATTTGCATCTGGTATGTTTGGATTGCCGCCACGAGAGATAAGATTCTCTAACAATGGTATATAATCACTGTTGATCTGATTATTCGCAATTTTTTTACCCAGTAGTGTTACTGGACTTTCAGTGGGTGGTTCAGGGTTCAGTAGGGTAGAGCGCTCATTTTTATTCTCAGGCAATTGTTGTAAGATATCATTTATCACTTTATCGGCATCCGCTTCGTTGCTTAATTCATTAATTAAACTGATAAATTCTGAAGTTGTAGTTACACTCATATTATGTGACGGTCCTAAATAGAAAACCATAGGGTTTAAATTAAGACATATATTAGTGTGAAAAGTTCCAATTTATTTGTGATAGGAAAATAATTTCTAGGAACAGTTTAAATGATTTTTTTTGTATAAAGAAAGTCTTGAGCTCTTAATGTTTTTTTAGATGCTTATAACAGTGGTAGTTGCTCAAAATCATTTTCTTTTATTTCTTTAAAGCGAACGCCGAGTCCTAATAATCTTACGGGTTTATTGCCTCTAGAAAACCCTTCTTTGAGTAGTTCTTCATATGAATGTAAATGGATATTTGAGCCAAGGTGTTCGGCTGTTGTTTGGCTGAAATCTAGAAACTTTACTTTAACAAAAAGTTTATGAATTTTATCCATGCTATTGGCTCGTTCTAAGCGTTCAGAGAGCTTCTCTATTAGTTTAGGTATTTGTTGTAAGCAGATATAGATATTGGCTAAATCGTGAGGATAGGTCTCTTCAACGCTTAATGATTTCCGCTCACGATGACTAATAACAGCCCGTGTATCTGTGCCACGTGATCGCTCGTACAACATTACGCCCATTTTGCCAAATTTTTCTACACATTGATCTAGACTAAAAGCTTGTAGGTCAGAGCATTTGTAAATATTCATATCATTTAGTTTTTGGGCCATAACAGGCCCGACCCCAAAAATTTTTTTAACTTCTAAATCTAAAATAAATTTATGTATATCTTTGGGTGCGATGGTAAATTGTCCATTGGGCTTTTTCCAGTCGCTCGCAATTTTAGCTAAGAACTTGTTAGGCGCAATGCCGGCTGATGCCGTGAGTTTTTCTTGTTGCCAAATTTTTCGCCTGATATCTTGGGCGAGTAAGGTGGCAGAATTATGATAGCTTGGGTTCTCCGAGACATCTAAGTATGCCTCATCTAAAGAGAGAGGTTCGATTAAGTCGGTATATTCTGAAAAAATAGCTTTAATGTTTTGAGAAATTTCTTTATACAAATCAAAGTTAGGCGGCACAATTATTAGCTCAGGACACTTTTGTAGAGCCATTTGTGTGGGGAGAGCGGCACGTACGCCATATTGGCGCGCAATATAATTACTGGTACATAATACGCCTCTGCGGTTAGAAAAACCGCCTACGCCAACGGGTTTTCCTTGTAGTGAGGGATTCTCTCGTTCTTCGACTTGGGCATAAAAATAATCCATATCAATATGGATTATTTTGCGAATATTTTCTGTCAAACAAGGCTACTTATCTTTTCGAAATAAACCGTATATTATCATAAATAACATGCATTATTTACCGTTGATGACATCATCTGGGTAATAATTTTTGCCATAAATTTGAGAGTTTTCTTCTCCAAAACCTACCAAGTTATGTTCCCGGACGAGTAGTTGTGTCAATTGCTGGGCACTTTCTACTTGACGTTGTGTTAACAGGTGACTGATTTGCTTTCTTTGTCTATTCGCATCTCTTTGACCGTTTTGGGCCGCTAGGTCAGCCCAGCTATATGCCCTAATTTTATTTTTTCTTGTCCCTTTGCCTTGAAGGTATAAACTAGATAGATTATATTGCGCTTGCCCATTATTTTGGTAAGCTGATTTTCTATACCATTTTACCGCTTGCTTATAATCTTTTGCCACGCCTAGCCCTTGCTGATAGGCAACACCAAATTGTGCTTGTGCAATGGCATACCCCTTATGTGCGGCCATCGCAACATAACGAATGGCTTGCCGAAAGTTTTGTTCTACGCCATTACCATTCCAATACATCATGCCCAGCTTCCATTGACTCATGCCATGACCGTTGTTTGCCGCTTTTGCTAGCCAGTATTTTGCTTTCTTGAAATCCTGCCCTTCATCAGGGGCAAATAAAGTTGAAGCGGTCCAAGGCTCATAGTATAACGTCCCCAGCATCGCTTGTGCTTTAATATGATCTTGATGGCCTGCGGATTCTAGCCACTTGAGACCTTGGGTCATATCTATCTTTTTGACGCCAACCCCTAAAATATAATCGCTACCACATTGAAACTGTCCTTCTGAAATTTGTTGCTTAGCGGCTTTACAAAACCAGTAGTGTGCGATGATTTGATCTATATGGGTCAATATACCAAGCCTAAAACTTTCACCTAATCTTAACTGTGCTTCCGCGTTGTTATTGTTGCCTGCTTTGAGATACCAATCATAAGCTTTTTGTAAATTGACATGAGTGGCTATACCATATTCATACATCTTGGCTAATTCTAGCTGAGCGCTATCTATATTTTGTTCAGCGGAACGTTCAAACCAAAGCAAAGCTTTATGTGAGTTCTGAGTAGTGCCATTTCCAGTTAAAAAACGTTTACCCGTATGATATTGTGCTAAGGCATTATTGGCTTCTGCTGATTTATAATACCAATGAAAAGCTTCAGTTTGATTCTTTTGGACACCATCTCCTAATTCGTAAGCTTGGGCTAAAGAGTACATTGCAGGAGGATAATATTGATTTGCAGATTCTTTTAACCAGTAAGTTGCCAAGTGTTGATTGCTAAAGGGTGCAATTTTTGTTCGATATAGGGTGGCTAAGCTATATTGCGATTCTGCGTCTTTTTGATGTGCCGCTAGCTCAAGAAATTTTTCTGCTTTAAGGTAATCTGCTTTCAAATGATACAAGCCCATGTAAACACGGCCTAGCGTTTTTTGTGATGCCAGATCTTGTTTGTAGGCTGCTTTTGTCAACCAATTCACAGCTTCTTGGTTTGCCATTCTTGACGGTTCTTGAATTAACCAATGCCCGAGTTCAGATTGGGCTTGTACGTTTCCTTTTCGAGCACTGAGACGATACCAATGCATTGCAGAGGCTTTGTCTTCTTTTCCGCCAATACCATACCGATTCATTTTAGCGAGCTCAAATTGTGCTTGGGCATCATTTTTTTGGGCCTCTAATTTTAGCAGTCGTCGTGCCTCGACGGGATTCTCGGCATATGTGCGCATAGCCAACTCATATAATGAGTTGACATTACACGTTAACGAAAACTGTGTATCGGGATTGCCTGTGCATGTATTATCTGGTTTTTTCAGTATAAACTCTGTCCCGCCAGCAAAAGCAGGTGACATAGCACCAAAGATAAGTACATATATAAACAGAGAAACAGTTGGTTTTAGTGTAATATTTGAAGAAAAGTGCACTGTTCGTCGCCTTAAATCCATTTAATAAACAAAATCACATAAAAGTGATTTACACTTTATATTAATAGCTGGTTTTTCAGTAAATTGCTAAGTATTGAGGTGTATTCATGTCTTTTAGTTTAGGTCGTTTATTTTTTATTGCAATTACAAGTATGGGTGTTTCTTCTCACGCATCGGCTTTCATGCCCGAGCAAGTATTAGATAACGAGTTAGTGTACAAAACGGCAATGCGAGTAGCTTATACTCAGCAATCTATCACGCCCGATGAATATGAAAATATTGAAAAAGCTGCCCGACGAGGGAATGCTCAAGCAGAATATAGTATGGGTGTATTATATCTCACCGGAAATTTTGTCGAACAAGATTCTAAAATGGCTTTAAGCTGGTTTAGGCGAGCAGCAGAGCAAGGTAATTTTAATGCGATTTACAATATTGGACAGATATACTATCAGGGGATGGGAACAAATAAAAATTATAAAACAGCAATTGAATGGTTTACAAAGGGGGCTCAAAAAGGACACGCTCCGTCGGCATATCACTTAGGTATTTTCTATAACCAGGGACTCGGTGTTGATGTCAACTATAAAATGGCAAATAAATGGTTTTTTCGTGCCGCAGAACAGCGTTATGCGCCAGCTGAATACGCAATCGGTTTGGCGTATAGTCAAGGGCTTGGTGTGAATCAAAATAACAGGACAGCAATGGAGTGGTTTGAAAAATCCAGCAAACAAAAATATCCCCCCGCGTTCTATGCTATTGGGCAAGCATATGAAAAAGGGCTGGGTGTTGATTCTGATAATAAGGAAGCTTTTGATAATTATTTGCGAGCGGCGGAATTAGACAACATTCAGGGCCAAAATAAAGTTGCTAAGATGTACTTAGAAGGTATTGGTGTGTCGAAATCTGAGAAAGAATCAGTCAAATGGACTCGAAAAGCCTCTCAAAATGGATCATTCGAAGCAAAAGTAGAATTAGCAAAAATTTATCGTGAAGGTCGCGGTATTAAGAAAAATTACTCTCGGTCATTAGAGTTGTACCAACAAGCCGCTAATAAAAACTATCCACCAGCAATGTATGAAGTCGGCATTGCATATGAACAAGGTCTTGGTGTTGATGCGAGTAAGCTAGACGCCTTAGAGTGGTTTAAAAAAGCGGCCGCAAAATCCTACCCTCCGGCAGAATTCAAATTATTTTTATATTATTCTGATGGTTATGGTTCTCTTAATGAACAGGCTTCGGCCGGTACGTGGTTGGACCTGGCTATTAAACATCATCAGCCAGCCGCCATTGTTTATGTTGGATTGGCCCACGCTAAAGGCTTATATGGCTATGAACTGAATCCTAAATTAGCTTGCCATTGGTTTGAAAGGTCTGCAAAACAAAATTTTACAGAAGGTTTTTATCATTTAGGGACTTGTTATCGAGATGGTTTAATGGAGGATGGCCAAAGTTATGTGAAAGCTTTCGAATGGTTTATCAAAGCGGCAGACAGGGATTATGGGCCTGCGCAAAATGAAGTTGCCCGTTTTTATAGCGAAGGTTTGGGCACGGACTTCAATGATAAGGAAGCAATAAAATGGCTAACCAGAGCTGCAAATAAAGGCTTTACAGAATCTCAGTACCTCTTAGGCATGCGATATCGGAATGGGGAGGGCATTACAAAAGATGAGTCTAAAGCTGCAGAATATTTTAAATTAGCAGCTGAGAAAGAACATATTGGGGCCAGATACGAGCTAGGTCTTAGTTACTTAAATGGGATTGGCGTTAGTCAGGATTTAAAAGAGGCCTTTAAATTATTTGAAGCAGCAGCTTATCAAGGGGATAGTGGGGCGCAGTACCAGCTGGGGTTATGTTATAGAGATGGAATTGGTGTTAAAGCTGATCCGGTGAAAGCTTATGCTTGGTTAAAGGTGGCTTCAGTGGGCGGTGGTTTTAAGATCCAAAAGGAAAGAGATAAGATGTTAGAAAGCCTCACTTCTCCTCAAGCAACGGCAGGTAGCAGACTTGCTGATACTATTACTCAGAAATTACTTTCAGATGAATTTAACCTTGAGTTTTAGTGGTGGGCATAATTTGTGGTATCCTGGCATTTAGCTTCGGGTGAAGCGTATTTTTATATAACTTAGTAGAATTACTAAAGTTTATTTTAGTGGAATAAGCAGATGTCCCCAATATTTATAATCCTAAACTTTTTAGCGATTGGTTACGCTATATTTTTATTATGGATTATCAGCAGCAAATATCGATATTATTTTTTGCTCGGTAGTGCTATACCACTGGTGTTGTTTTTTTTAGTGGCCTATTTTGTCAATGGCGAAATCATTTTTACCATCACTAATATTGGACTGTTTTTGTTGAGAGGCGGTTTAATTGCTTCAGTTTTGGCTGGCACTTTGATGAATTATTTAATTTCAAAACTAAACCCTTAATACCTAGTATTCGTTTGTTATTGTTTAAAACCTAAAAATAAGTGGAGATAATATTATGGCTTCAAGTGTGGATGAAATCACCATAACTTATGTTGAAGATGATATTGAAACTGTCAAAGAAGTTGATAAAGTTATTCTAACGAAAGGCGCTTGGGCTACAATTATTTTCAAATGCCAGGACTGGAATAAAAAAGAAGAAGAGTATGGCCCAATTAAATTTACGATTAGACGTTATCAAAAACGTAATGGCGAATATCAGCAAAAATCGAAATTTAATATATCTAGTGTTGATCAAGCAAAAAAAATTATTTCTGCATTAGAGGGCTGGACAGCTGAGTAACCGTTTTTATAGTTCATAAAAAAGGCCGACGCATGCTCGGCCTTTTTTAGGATTAGAACTTAAACTGGGCTAGAAGAACTCTCATAGACTTGCAAGATTTCTTCAATTAACTCATCGATAACACTGTTACCTGCATCTTCCTCAAGTTCTTCTTCACTTTCTTTCAATTTACTGAGTCTTTGCTCAACAATATTAGCTGCAGTACCTGAGGGGTAGAGCATGGCCAATAGTTTTCTCGTTTCTCCTGCGCCAATTTTTTTATACAAAGCATTTCTGATCCGTGCATCTTCCGCTGTGGTGTTAAAAGCCCAAAGTTCAATAGGGCCAAGTGTGCTTGTACACAGCTGTGTATTGGTGCCTAGCTTTGTTGCAAATTGTGCTAGGAAAGTGGCACCTTCAGCTCTAGGTCCATGGACACGATTTGTGAGTGCATATTTTGCCGTTTCACTTAGTCCAAAGGTTTTTACAGACTTATCGATAGCTTGTTGTGGACCGGCATCCATGATAAATACAGCTGTTGCAAACTCAACCATGACGGGATCAAAGTCATCTAAAGACTGCGAGAGTAGCGCAACTTGAACTTTCCATTTCCGACCTTCACGCATATCAACTAGTACTTGATCACGTACTGCTTGTGATTTTGAGGTTCTATGGAACTCATCCATCACTAAGCGTTTAGGATCTTCGCGGATTTGAGTAATGCGCTCTCTATGATACTCTGTAAAGAGTTTTGGAAAATCTTCAAGGTTTTCTTCGGTTAAGTAATAATGTCTCGCCATAATATAACGTGCAAGCATATACATGACTGCTGTTTGTCTATCTGCCGCTTCACCACCTGACTTTGCGACTTCATCTAAATCTAATGAGACAACCCTTGTGTCTCCTAAATCAAATTGAGTAATACGCGATAGAATGGGGTATTCACGAATGGCGGCTGAAATCATACGACCAAAAGCCGTGATTAAAGGTTCACCTGTAGGGGCAACAATTTTTCCATATAGATCTTCAACAACTTGGGTTCTACAAATTGCAGCAGCATCAGCTAACATGGGTGAGCAGTAGCGTTGTGCTTGGGTGGCTAAGTGGACTTTGCCTGCTTTAAATAATGCGTCGACCACTTCCCACCAAGAGGTATGGGCATCCGCAAAAAATTCAATTTCTTCAAGAGTTTTATCCAGTTCTAAATCTAAATCTCGCGTATATTTATTGGGATTATTGTTATCAGCAAGGCTTTTATACATTTCATCAACAATCATGCCTGCCATATCAGAAATACCATCATAGGTCTTTGTTTCGCCGATGGGGGTAGCCAGCAGTGAAATAAAGTTCACCAAGAAGCTTCTTTCTTGTGGCGTCGGAAAGCGGCAACCTAGTTGGCAATCAAATGGATTAATAGAATATTCCGGAGTCATTCTTAGGCGATGATACGCAACAAGATGGCGTTGCTCTGGCGGCATGGCTTCTTTAATTAAAGAAATTAATCCTGAGCTAGAAGGGCCAATATCAATAACCGCTATACGTGGCAATCGAGTTATACCACCTTGCAGGCATAACGCTAGGTTAATAGAGTTAGATAGTACTGATTTACCAGAACCTGGTCTAGCATAAACTAAATCAATCCATGTTGTTTGTTGAGTTGAGCCAGGCTGATAAGGCCAAGGTTTACCATCTGGAGAGCGAAGTAATATTGCGCCAGTCACCCAAGGAGAAGCGGGTCTTGCAAATGGCAGCATATAGCAAACATCGTTTAGAGGTGCGACGGAAGGTGTTGCCACACTGTTTGTTGATAAGGCAAGTGCTGTAGAAAGCGCAGCTTCATAACTATCTCCAGATATCTCACTCACTTCACAACTGCCCCAACCTTGTATGGCCTTACCAAGTTCTGCAGAACGAGCTCTCAGAAGTCTTTCTTCACCAATAGGTGCCCAGGTTGAAGCTGATACACGCAACTTGACAACAGCATAATCTGTTCTATTTTCTATTTCTTTTAAAAGTTCAGCGGCATCTGTAATTAAGGGATTTTGTGCTGAAGCAAAACTTAAAAATGAAGCTAGGACGGGCTTTATACCAAGCGTTCGAATACCATCACTTTCAACTAAAAATGAAATGCGCCACGGAAACCGTGATTGCAAGGTTTTTTTGAATAAGTCATAAAATGGCTTAATGTCTTGTGGAAATAAATCAATAAAGTGTGTTGAGTAAAGTTTATCCCCAACTCTGGCTGTTCTTAAATCAACGATCTCCCCATCCCTAGGGATAAGTTGAGGCACTAGAGGTGGCCATGATATTTCAGACTTATCACGTCCGCTACGATCTTTTATATTGCGAATAGGAATTTTGTCACCAGGTAGCACTGGGCGCCAATTGTGATTAGTATAATCTGGATCGACTGATTTGCGACTTTCTAGTAATGCTTGGTGTACGTCTAGCAATGTAGCATAGAGATTAGAATCTCTCATATCATTGATCACAGAACGTACAAAGGAGTCGTGCGATTCTCTCAGTTCTGGAATAACGGCCATAATATTTTGGGCATGACGCATAATGGGCTGCTTTGCGTCTTTCATGACTTGAAGTTTCGCTTTATTGGATTGGTCTAATTGTGTTTTATTTAAAGCAGAAGGGCGCGTCCACAAAACAAAAAAACAATCTTCTGAAGCAGTAAATTTAGAGAGATGATTGATTCTTTCTTCAAATAGATCTTCTAGATCCATTTGAAGACGCTTACAAGTGCCCATAGCGGGTGTAAATATACCGCGTATTTCTTCTTTAACAGTTTCTCGATTATAACTGAAGTACACTTGAACACCATGCCCAGGTCTTTTTAGGGCAGGGGAAATAGAATTAATCAGTCCTGCATGTATGCGTTGAAATTCGGATACACCAACAAGCTCTGTTGCACCCATTAATCGGATAACCGAAACGAGTGAACCATCTCGAGCAACTAATGCATGCCGACTGTCTGCTGTCTCAAGAGTGCAATAGTGATCTGTTGTTTGTCCTAAACTAGAACCCATCCAAGCTAAGAGTGCATCAATGCTATCTAAGACTGGATCAATAAAGGTCCCCATATTACCTCTCTTTCATTATCTCTTGAAGCGCAAAGTGCGCATTAGTTAGCGTATTGTTACACCTGAGCTGGTAATAACAGATCCAGTTGGCGCATCTATTTTTAATACTTTACCGTACTCACCTAACATATCTCCTTCTGTAACAGAGACTGTTTTGCCACCTTGGGTCCGGAGCCATGCCCGTCCAGGTATAATGGCGTGAATTGTCATACTGTCACTCACGTGATTTTTAGGTGCAGAAGAGGAGGTGCTACTACCAGACTGCCTTGCTTTTGCGGCGCGAGCTGCTTTTATTTGCGTTCTGGCAGATTGTAGGTCATTCACCTGTTCTGCTAAGCTTTTAACAATACGAGTAAGTTGCTTAATATCTTGTTGCAAACTAGTCATACCTTTGTCGAGATTGACAATTTTATTGGCCGTTAGCTCAATATCTTTTTCATTATTTCTTACTTTTTGGCTTGTTTTACCTAGATCAGCAATTTCTTTTTTCAATCCAGATAAAGCTTTTTCTATTTCTGATGTTGCATCAGAAACAGCACTTTTTACCGCTTCAGTGTCTGCTAGGCCTGAATCAAGAAAATTATTATTAGATTCTTTATCGTCACTCATTTGAGATAGAGAATCTAATTGGCCATCCAATGTAAATGCTGGCTCAGAAGTTGTTGAGCTTTGAGTATCCAAAGGTGCGGGGGGGGAGGGTTCTTTAACAGCAGGTGCAGGTTGCTCGGTTATTTCACCCACTTCGCCTGAGGTATTGCCCATCTGAACAAACTTGTATCCTGCAAAGCCAATAGCACCTGCAGCGGCAGCAGCGATTAGCCAAGGGAATTTACTTTTTCCTCGATCTGCAACAACTTGACTTGCAGCAGGTGCTTGCTCAGCATCTGGTTCATCATCAAAATCATCTTCGAGATCAAACTCAAACTCATCTTCAAAATCATCTTTATCATCTGCATGGTAAACCATTTGATTATCCTTCCTTAGGAGTTACATCGGCGTCACTTAAGAATAACAAGCCTAAACCTGTACCTTGATTAACCGTTACCGTATAGGGCATGTTAAACAATGGGCGTATCTGTTGCCCCCAACGTTTACCGACCTCACCCAAAGCAGTTAAAAATTCTTCTTTGCCAGACAATTCCGGCTTTTGAGTAGTCGTTGTGCCTGTTAATGGTGAAACAGTTGTTGTGCCTTGCTCTGTGATAGCTTTTGCATAACCTTCCATGAAGGATGAGGCAAACAAAGAGCCATAGCGCAATAAATAATGCTTATCGACATCAGAACCAACAGCCGTTCTAGCGGTGTTGGCATCGATTGCAACGACTTTTACACTCATTGAAGTAGGGCGCGAAGTCATTGTCATCGTCTCAAAGTTCATTAATAAGCGTTCTTGACGTGCTTCATGTGCGATAGAGCCGATGAGCTTCGCCCCTTTATATTTACCGTGAACGATGGTTGCTAAAACAGGGCCAGGTTCATCAGAGTTCACAGCTGTATCTAATACGCCAAACAAAATAGTACCGGCTTTAATGATCTCAAGTTTTGCTTTTTTGGCAGAGGATTTCTCTGTAATTGTGATTGCCTGAGGATTTCCTGCCGCATCTTTGACTGTGGTAATGACTTTGTCACCGTCAGCAGCAGATTCTAACATGCGCTCTATTTTGGGCACATATTTTTGTGATTCCCACTGGCCTGCAGTATAAGCTTGGGGAGTATAACTACTCCAGTCTTTATAAGCACCTTTAAGATAGCCACCCATATTTTTTTGTATGTCTTGCACTTCTTTAATATAAGCTTGCTTGTCTTGAGCTTCTTGCCTGCGAGCTTGACTTGCTTCTCTGGCATTTTTTTGTTCTATGCGCATTTTTTCAACGCGTTCGACTTGCTCTTGCCTTCTTCTCTCTAATTCTTTGCGACGCTTTTCCTTTTGGGATTCCGCTTTGAAAGGACCACTATCAATAAATGCGCCACCTTGTGCTTCTCCCAACTGTATTTTTCCAACTTTAGGGCTATCAGTTGCTGGGCCTAAACTTTGGCCAACTTGCGTTAACTCAACTTGGCCTTCTTCTGGTGTGTCATCTTGAATTGCACCTAGGATAGTTGGTATCGATGCGGTCTTTTTCTTGATAGCATCATCAGCTTTTTTTATATTTTCTTCACGTTGTAGTTTTACATATTTTTCAGGAGCTTTAGCTCCTGGGATCGAGCGAACGTTTGGTACACTACCAGTGCTAGAGCCTTGTGATGAAAGAGGGTCTTTATCAGCGCCTCTGAATTTAGAAATTGCAAATGCAACGCCTAAGAAAAAAATGACCCCTAAAGCAATTACTAATGTCCTGTTACGAGCATTTGTTAAACTGGATACTATAGTGAGTTGTTTTTTTGCCATTGTTATAACCCTGTTAGCTTAATGTTGATGGTTTGACCATCTTTAGATGCCAATAAGTAAGGTGTAGGCATGATTTCATACACATGCGTGCCATCTGGGCTTGAGACAGTTGCCATCCATGCTGGCGATAATAATGTTATTTTGGAGCGATAGTATACCTTCTCATTGTAAAGCCAGGCTTGAGCAAAATCACCATGAACATTAAGTTTGAGGCTACCTTTGGGTGGGATGCCATCTAACATATTAATCATATCTGCGTTTACATCAGAGGTATATGATTTATTATTTACAACGGCAGGGAAGGCTTCTGGGCCTCTGGCTTGTAGTTGCAAGTCCACTCTAAAATCTACGTCCTTTTGGCCAGAAACCAATGTGAGCATTACTGGCGTATTCAATCCAACCAAACGCACAGCCATATTGGCATGGACATATCGTTTTGTACTTTGAATAAACATGGTGTTTGATTGGCTGTCCCATTGAATATTAAAGTTTTTAGGGTCACCAAGTGAATAAGCCGTAATAGGCCATGGTGCACCTGTGCGGTCAACAAAAAGCATGGTTGAAACAAAACCAGCAGAAAGTCGTATTACGGGAGCTTGGCTTCCAGGCTCTAAATTAACGGGCAAAGAGCTAAAGTGTGGTGTGGGCGGAGAAGACGGTGGGGTCGCCTTCGCTTGCAAGGCCAAATCATAATATTTATGCATTTTAGTGATTTGGTCAGGGCTTAATGGCAATGCACCCTCTATCAATCCTTCAAAAGCTTCTTCGTTTTGTTTTTGCTTAATGCTTTTCTCTTTTGACGTTCGTTTTCTTTTTTTGTTGGGTTTGAAATTGGGAGGCATGTTGCCATCAACGTCGTTTGGTTGAAGTTGGCCTGATTCTAAGTTAGTCTGCAATCCTTGCAAATATACCTGCAATTCCTCAGGGCTCATATTTTGAGTATTACTTAGAAATTCATTAATTTCAGCTTTAGACATACCACTTTGCTTTGAGATAGCATCAATGGCTTTTTTAGAATAAGCATTCTGAGTTACATTTGGTCTTGTTTTTTTAGAACCCGCAGAACTAGCCGTGTCACTTTTTTTAGTGGCAGACGACTCATCTCCCAGCATAGCAAGAGATGGTTGAGCAAAGGTCATCGCTATGAAGGGCAACCATAGCATCGTTTTTTTCATGTTAAGTTCATCCTTTTGCAAATATCATTCAGCAAAATATTTTGTTGTGTTAAGCATTATTATCTTGAGCCTTCACGAACAACAAATGAAGCTATCCCAACACCTTTCTCTGATTCTAATGTGGGAATGCGAGTAATAAGCATAGTGACAACAATATTTTGTCTGATACTGTCCGAGGCACTTTGGTATGTTAATAGCATTGGAAATTGTACTTGCCATGCATATCGACCGTTGGAAGTTCTACCTTCTTTTAATACTACAGGGGCACCAGTTGGAACCGCTGAGACAACTAATTTTTTACTTTTAACGGCTTCTAAGTTTCTGGAGCTCGTTAAGGCGGATAAGAAATTTTGATATCCACGTTTAGTAAAATACTGACGAACATCTTGCAATGCTTTTCGATAATTTACAAAGTTGAATGTGTAGGCAGCTGTGCCGGCTTCAGTCGCCCACTGTAGTAGCGCATTTGTTTGTAAGTTAGGCTGGTCTAAGGAGATTAATTTAATTAATTTACCGTCAGCAGTCGTTGCAAAATATGTCGGCTTTGGTTGGTTTTGTTGCTGATAATAGACATACCCGATAAGGGCTGCAATAATGCCCAACAATAATAAACACATTATCATGAGGCGCCGAAAATTATCGCGGTAGAAATTGTTTCGGAGCATCACAAGCTCTAGCCCACCAGTAGCAGGGCCCTTCGGAATAACATCGGGCTTTGCTTTAACCGGTTTTTTCTTTCCTTTTTTAACAACCGGGTTCGAATCAGATTTGATTTTATCTTGTTCGTTTGGGTTATCGCTTCCTGTTGCCATGTGTGAGGCTTCCTTGTACAAAATTAAAAGCTACTAACTAGCTCATTGTAACTGCTCAATTCTCAACAGTATAACATTGTCTATGTGCTATAACAGTGCTGAGTATTAATTTGGTTCAACATAACTCTATAATTTTAAAATTAATCTGGATACTTGTTAAACCATGGGTGAGCAGCGCGTTGATTACCACCTAAAAAAGTTTTTAACCATCTTCCAAATACAGGCAATGAAAAACCAAACTTATTGAGCATTCCAAAAAAAATACAAATTGAAGCACAAAGGATGAAAGTCCATAGGCGAATATGCAGCATAAAAAAAAGTAAAGGCACTGCGGAATATGCATCCAAGAAAAAAAACTTGGCGGGGCGTGCAGAATCACGCCAATGAACGGTATCTGGATTTCTCATGCGGGTTGTACCTCCTAAGCTTTTGAATCTTGGTCTAATTTTTTCGAACTGGCCGCAATAAGGTTGTATGTTCTCTCACTTATTATACCAGCATCAAACTTTCTTTGCGCGTCGACAATCATGGGTTGGCCTCTTTCTTTAAGAAGCTTACGTGTTGTATTTGCAAGCATCTCAACATCGGTGTTAACCAAAATATCACGGACGTCTTCATCAAAAACTAAAAATTCACGTAATGCTGCGCGCTTACCATCTACGGTTGGCACAAGTTTTTGCCATAATGCAAGGCGCATTGTCTCTAAAATATCCAAAGCGCGACCATGGCGCTCTTCAGCAGGAAATGTTGAGATCATGCGACGTACACAATCTGCGACACCGTTACTGTGCAAAGTTGTGTAGACAGGGTGACCCGTTAGCGCTGCGTCAATTACAGCAGCAATAGTTTCTGCGTCTCTGGCTTCCCCGACCAAAATCAATCCGGGTTTTCTTCTGAGTGCATTTCTCACACCGGCTGCAAAAGTAGGTAAGTGTTTAGGGATTTCTGTTTGACTAACAACAGAGGTTATTTTTTCAACTGAATCATAGACAAATTCTATAGGAGATTCATAAGTGACAACTTTTCGGTTGGCTTGTGGATCGGCTATTAGCTCTCTTAAGATTGCTGCTAATAAAGTACTCTTACCAGAACCAGTGGAGCCCGTGACAACAACAGTGCCTTGCATTGGAGACATATTGTCTAAAACTTCTTGCTCTAAGTTCATTGTAGAGAGCATAGGCGGATCTGATGGTATTGTTCTAATGGTAATTTGAATACCATCACGACCTTCAACTTGACATGCTGTCGCATTTACACGAAATCTATATCGCGTATCCCTATCGGGTCTAACTTCATAGTGGGTGTCAACATCTTTACCTGATGACAGTTGAGCTGTACCGTTTGGACCATAAATGGCATTGATCATTTCCCCGACTTCGGTATTTGACAAAGTTCTTTGGGTTATGGGGTGTAAGTGACCATAGATTTCACCTAAAATTTTATTATCCGTTTGTATGGTGATATCTGATGTATCTTTTAATGTACAGTGTACGAGCAACCTATCCATCTCTCTTGCAGTAAAACGGATAGGCTCATCTGGTAAAATAAATTCATTACTCATTCAATCACCTAATTAATATAAATGGGAGAAGATTGTGTAAGCCAGTCCTCACCTTTTTGCTGATAACGGAATGAAGGTAGCGCTGTGATATTATAAATACGGTCATTGATTGTCATTTCGTTATCATTACCTGTAATACCCATGTTTACTTCAGCAACATAAGGTGGGCTAACAATGTTTTGAGCCAGTAAGTTACGATAACGTACCATGCCTTGGTAATCTCTTTTTAGTCGGCCTAGATTTTCTGAGAATATACTGTCGGCTTGGTCAATGCCTGCCTGCCAGCCTTCTTCTACGTAATTGTTCCATACTTTTCGTTCAGCACTATTTTTAGGCATCATCGATGGATCTGGTTGCTCAGGTTTACCAAATTTCAAATAAACATAGTCACGCCATGTAGGCGGTAAGCTAACAAACCTGGCTTGACTCTCGATAGAATAGGAGCGATCTGCTAAGCGAATAGCCCGTGAGGAGCTTTGATCGTAGCTATAACTACCCTCAATGAGAACTGGAGGAAGTATATGATTGTGTAGTAATAAAGCATTAAAATTAAAGATACGATCTAAAGGATGATGATATCGGCTAATAATTTGATTGATTTGTTCTGCTCGCCAAGCTAGGCCGCCGCGTGCGCCAACACTCATAGCCGCATCTCTTAAGGCTTGGTGTCTAATGCCTGTAATGGAGAAGGTGGATGAAGCAAATTTAGATTGGCTTTGGTATTCTTCCACTGCATTTGTAGATGGAGAGGGGGCTGTACATCCAAATAAAAACACAACACTAATAGAGCCGGCTAGGGTAAATAAAGCACGTTTCATTGTTATCCAGCAACCTTCTTGTTAATTAAACATCTCAATTCAAAAAAATTTCTTCGATTCCACTTTATTTAAGTTGGAATATATCGTAACTCAATTATCCTACTGGATGGATATACAACCAGATTAGCTCGGTTACCAGCTTGTATACCCGCATCTTTTAGAACATCAGCAATAACGCGATCTCTAGCTGCCAAAGTAACTAAAACGGGCACTGCAGGAATTGGGCCTAATACTTTGACACGGTATCGAGACATTGATGCTATTTTTTCTAATAGAGGTTCAATAGGTCCAGACCAGTTAATGCTAGTTGATCCACCCATTCCACCATCTGGTGTGACTAAAATGTCAGTGTTAATGGGCTCTTTAGCATATGCTTGCTGTGTAAGAGCCAGTGTTTTTAAAGAGTCCTCAACTGATAAGGCTACTTTTTGTAGTTGTCTATCAACATCGGTCATCTGGTAAGTTGGCTTAGGTGTGCAAGCGGCTAGTAAAGATAAGGATACGCAGCTTAGTAATGCTTTAACTCTCATAAAAACCCTTAAGATATTATTTTGACACAATTATAACGACTATCTGAAGTATATGCAGCGATTTTTTTACTATCAAAATAGTAGTATTAAATTTTGTCGAACTTAATGACTATATATATACTCTAAGTGTGTGGTAAGACAACTAAGTATCCGTATTTCATGATATGCTAGAAAATATATCAGGCTGACATATCACGAATATTAGACTAAAGTACAATTGAATGGATGTCTAGTATGTTTTATATTGGTCACGGGGTGTTATGTTTTTTCTTAATGAGAACAATTGGCGGTTTATACAGTTATGGCAGATGAATTCGTTAGCAGTTTCAAATCAGTTGCAAAGCTATTACGTTGCAATTTTACGTTGCGCGATCAACCTATCACAATTGAACAAGCTCTTGCTGATGTAGGGTTATTGCCCTCCATTATGCGACGAGCAGACCAACTTTGTTCATTTTGTATGGGATTTGGCTTAGGTGTGAGTTTTGATGAGGTGCAGGGCACCATGCTAGGTGTTCAAGTAAAATTTGATAGTGAGACCCCGAACTCTCTAAGATTATTATGTGCGACGGATGTTTTAATTGAGATTATTCAATCTGCGCCATCAAGAGAAAGCACTCCTTTGGATGATTTGATGTATGACTAAACTTTATTTTGAAGTAATAAGACAAAAAACTAAAATTATTAACGCTATGACGGTGAAATTATGAGCGGACAACAAGGTCCAGGTCAGGAAGATAAAAACTCTTACGGATTATTATGGGGTATTGCTTTAGTTTTTGTTATTGGCGTGCTTATTTGGTGGAAATGGGATGCTCAATTGAAGCATGGCTTTATGAAGCTTAAATATTGGGAGATGAGCGCTATTTCTTTTTTTGTTGATGATCCGGAATTGCAATCTCGGGTGATACTAATCGAACAAGCCTTTGAGGAAGGTACAAGCGGTCGTTTAACCTTACATGAAGCAAGTGAGATGGCAGCAGTGGCAGGCGAGTACTTACGCTATCCCATTGGGATTTTATTAGCATTGATGGCTTGGTATTTGTATCGGGGGCATGCCACGATGCGATTCAATAAAATCTATAATATGGATGCTTTAGCGCGACAAGAAAAAGGTAACTGGCCACAAATTTCTCCCGTTGTTGATTTAGATTTAGTAAAAGAAGATATCAATGAAGGCCCATGGTCTATTGCGCAAAATCCTATGCAATTTTCTAGAAAATATAAAGTTCTTGATATTATCGTTGAAGCGGATAAAAAATCTGCTTGGAAAGCAGAGGGCGTTTATAAAGCCACAGTCAATAAAGAGAAAGCTGCGCAAGTGTTTGCAGCCCAACTGGGCCCACTTTGGGCTGGTGCGAAACAGCTACCACCGCATACAAGAGCGATATATGCTGCTTTTTTGTTGCGCGCAGAACACAAGCCTGATGAGGCAAGAGCACTGCTAGGCGAATTATCCGCATCTGCGGCCAAAGGTGCCATCGATTACTCCGGGGTCGATGACATTATTAATAAATACGGTAAAAATAAAGTCGTACAACGTTGTTTAGAAAGACACGCCTATGTGATGACTGTAATGGCAGAACTGCTAGAAGTCGCTAGATTAGATGGTGTTTTTGCGACAGCAGATTTTCTTTGGCTTAAGCCGGTTGATCGTCGTCTATGGTACATATTAAATTGCGTCGGTAGGCAAGTAGCTTGCTGTGAAATTGGGGGGGCTTTCGCTCACTGGTTGGCGGAAAAACAAATGGGGCGCGCTTTAAGTGTGCCAATGGTAGATGAAGCTGTCAATGCATTAGACGTTGCAATTACGAACACAATCTATATGCCAGATGAAGAAGAGCAAGATGCATTAAAGCAACAGTAAGTAAAAAAGCAGCAATAAGCGACGACATAAGAATTCTTAGGGGATAAAAATGGCAGAAGTCCGGGGTCTAGAAGATAAGCATGAACATGGCGCCCAGGAGATGGCGCGTGACACGCGGCCCTTGGGCCAGCGTGTTGGGGAGTTCTTTGGCAATCCGCTCTACGCTGCTTGTATTATTGCATCGTGTATTGCGACTATCGTTGTCTTTCCCGAAGGTGCTGATTTCGTAGGATTGCTTGCATTATGTGAATTTTTATATTCGATCACACGTCGAGTGACGTTGCCTTGCAAAATGCCAATGATTTCTAAGCTAGATGATTTTAATGACTGTATTCCAGGCACGACAAAACCTAGAAAAGGCCAAGGAATTGCTTTTTTTGGTAATGAGAATAATACGAATAATGAGGTGTGGTTTTCTAATGATGACATGCGTACGCATGTTTTGATTTTTGGTTCTACAGGTTCAGGTAAAACTGAAGCTTTGGTTTCGATTGCGTTTAATTCACTTGCCCAAGGCAGTGGTTTTATTTATATCGATGGTAAAGGTGATAACTCTTTATACGCTAAAATATTCGGCATGGTATGCCGTATGGGTCGTTTAGACGATTTATTGTTGATTAACTTTATGACGGGTGCTCGAGATGTTATTGGTGCCCAAAAGACACGCTTGTCCAATACCATGAACCCATTCGCTAACGGCTCCTCTAGTATGATTTCGCAGCTCGTTGTGAGCTTGATGGATGGCGGTAGTGGTGGCGGTGATGGCGACATGTGGAAAGGTCGAGCTATATCTTTTGTTGAAGCTTTGATGAAAATTCTCGTTGCTATGCGTGAAGAAGGGCATATCTTATTGGATGCTAACTGTATCCGAAATTACTTCATATTAGAAAAATTAGAACAAATCGTCGTAGACAGGCAGTTTCCGGTGGATGGGACTAATAGAACGGTTCCACTTGATATTATTAACCCTGTTATTTTAGAGCCATTAGAAAATTATGTTTTCAACCTTCCGGGTTATAATAAGGCTAAAAAAGGGAATCAAGCAGGCGAAGTCCGTGAGCAGCACGGATTTATTACTATGCAATTAGGCCGAGTATTTTCTTCTTTGGCTGATACTTATGGACATATTGTTCGAGCTAATTTAGCAGAGGTTGATTTAAAAGACGTTGTCTTGAACCGACGCGTCATGGTTGTATTGTTACCCGCTTTAGAAAAATCACCAGAAGAATTATCCAACTTGGGCAAAATTATTATTGCATCTTTAAAATCGATGATGGCATCTGGCTTGGGGGATGAGGTTGAAGGGTCCTATAAGGATGTTATTTTAAGTAAACCTACTAATTCGCCTACACCATATGTTTGTATCATGGATGAGTATGGTTATTATGCAGTACCTGGCTTTGCGGTTGTACCGGCCCAAGCACGTTCGTTAGGATTCTCTGCTATTTTTGCTGGACAAGATTTGCCTGCCTTCCAAAAAGCCTCTAAAGAAGAAGCTGCTTCTATTTGTGCGAACACCAATATTAAAATTTGTATGAAAATGGAAGATCCAGGTGAAACCTGGGAGTTCTTTAATAAGGTCGCGGGTGAAACTTATGCGACCAGTGTGAGTGGATTCCAAATTAATACTGGGAGTATGACAAATAATTATTTAGATTCTAAAAATGCTTCCGTAGAGAAAAGATCTCGTATTGACTTGCTTGACTTAAGAGATCAAAGGGAGGGAGACGCGCATATATTTTTCCGCTCTAAAATTATCAGAGCCAGAATGTTTTATGCTAATCCTCCTGCGCCTAGCAAGATGCAGGTTAACCAATACTTAACGATTGAAAAACCAGCAGATGATATACTCATTAATCTGGACAAAAGAATTCGGCGTTTCACCCAGATATTTCATGCCCCTCAATTTGCGATGGAGCCACCTAGACCTAGTGAAGATGTTAATACCATTGCAAGTTCAATGCAGACCTATAGTCATTTGAAACCATTTGAGCGCGGTATCGCAGCTGTGATTGCGATATTGGAAAAAGAAGTTGAAAAGCAACGTATAGTTCGAGAAGAAATGGAGCAAGAGCAGGCTCAAGAATTTTCCAATGAAGTACATGCTTTTACCCCTGTATGTGTGCCAGATTTTGCAAAGCCCATCATTGGTGAAGAAGATTTGAAACGCTTTTCAAATCCATTGTTGCTGAAGGGTCGTACGCGAGAATCGTTAATGCACATTGAGCGTTTAACGGGTAAGTCTGAAGCGGAAGCCAATACCGCCGCAGAAAATTTAGTAAACGATATTATTAAAGCAACGTATTATCCACCCAAAGATGTTTTACCTTCTGATATTGAGGGGACATTGGATATTTTAGAGCAATTATATGCGTTATTTTCTCAATATGCGCGTGGTGGAAGTGAGTAAGGGATAGAGAGCCGAAAAATAATTTGGCACTTAAATGATTTAAGTGCCAAAAAAATTTAGCCTTTCAAAGTGTTAGATGAATAACATTTTAATGGTTTACAGATATAGAAAGAGAGATATTATGGGAATTGGTGGCGGCAGTAAAGATGATGACATGAAGCCTAAAGGTAAAGCTGGATTAACAGCCAAAGTTGACCCAGAGGGTACTGAGCGTG